>ERZ1645192.1005-NODE-1005-length-23864-cov-9.077030_pt1 | contig 23864 bp, 27 predicted proteins | sample MGYA00575354_ERZ1645192 | MGnify/ENA primary metagenome ERZ1645192 (study PRJEB40844, sample SAMN11349763) | freshwater sediment metagenome | isolation source: river sediment | host: Sediment | place: India: Faizupur Khadar , New Delhi | collected 2017-02-21 ... | reverse complement strand
AGTCCAATCCCCCAGACGACGGAGGTTGGACGTGAAGAGACGGTTTTCGAAGGATCTGGGACAGACCACGGTTTCCCGTTCTTGGCCAGAACAGCTTGCCCGATTTCGAGTCAAGAGCATGATTTGTATGGTGTTGCCGGAATCATCAGGTGATGGACTGGCAAGATCCAGCCGATCAGCGAAAGAGATTGCATTGGCATGGCGATGTGGCGGAGAGGGAGGGATTCGAACCCTCGATGAGCTTTTGACCCATACTCCCTTAGCAGGGGAGCGCCTTCGGCCTCTCGGCCACCTCTCCGGAAAACGTCGAACAGCGCAGCGGACGAACGGCTTGCGGTTCTGATCTGGCAGGTTTGAAGATTCGCGGCCTGATGGTGTCAGACCCGCCGCGAAGCGGGCGACATGATAACACGCACGGCAGCGTGAATCGACCTCATTCGTCGTCGTGGCCTTGCCGTTTTTCGGCCTGAATGCGCTGGTAGATCTCTTCGCGGTGCACCGAGACTTCCTTGGGGGCGTCGACGCCCAGGCGCACCTGGTTGCCCTTGACGCCCAGCACGGTGACGGTGATGTCATCGCCGATGATCAGGGTTTCGCCAACCCGGCGGGTCAGTATCAACATTGCGTTTCTCCTCGTTGTTCCGTTCTTGAATCTTGTTCCGCTCAAGGGCGGTGCCATGCACCCAGTGCCTGGGCGGGGCTTTCAGCCCTCTTCGACGACGGCAATCTCTTCGGGCGTGTCCAGCCCGAATGCGGTGTGCAGGGAGCGAACTGCCAGTTCCAGGTACTTCTCGTCGATCACCACTGAAATCTTGATTTCAGAGGTGGTGATGATCTGGATGTTGATCCCAACCTCGGCAAGTGTAGCAAACATCTTGCTGGCGATACCGGCGTGCGAGCGCATGCCCACCCCGACCAGCGAGACCTTGACCACGCTTCTGTCGCCCTTGATTTCACGGGCATTGAGTGCTCCGGCCTGGGCGTTGAGGATTGCCAGCGCCTTCTGCAGGTCGTTGCGGTGCACGGTGAAGGTGAAGTCGGTGCTCCTGTCGGCGGCGACATTCTGCACGATGACATCGACCTCGATGTTGGCGTCGCTGATCGGGCAGAGGATGCGTGCGGCCACGCCGGGCACATCGGGCACGCCGAGCACGGTGACCTTGGCTTCGTCGCGGTTGAAGGCGATGCCGGAGATGATCGGATTTTCCATCATGTTCGGGTTCTCCAGGGTGATCAGGGTGCCGGAGCCCTCCACGAAGCTGGAGAGCACCCGCAACGGGACGGCATACTTGCCGGCGAATTCGACCGAACGAATCTGCAGCACCTTGGAGCCGAGGCTGGCCATCTCCAGCATCTCCTCGAAGGTGATCCGCTCCAGCCGTCGCGCGCGTTCAACCACCCGTGGATCGGTGGTGTAGACGCCATCGACATCGGTGTAGATCTGGCACTCATCGGCCTTGAGGGCGGCGGCCAGCGCCACGGCGGTGGTGTCGGAGCCGCCCCGGCCGAGCGTGGTGACGTTGCCCTCGGCATCGACCCCCTGAAATCCGGTGACCACCACCACTTCGCCAGCCGCCAGCGCGGCGCGCAGCGCCTGGTCGTCGATGCGGTCGATGCGGGCCTTGGTGAAGGCGTTGTCGGTCAGAATCGGCACCTGGGCGCCGTTCATTGAGCGGGCGGGGCAGCCGCGTTTGATCAGCGCCATGGCCAGCAGTGCGGCGGTGACCTGCTCACCCGTGCAGACCAATGCATCGAGTTCGCGGGGGTCGGCCGGATCGGCCAGATCCCGGGCGAGACCCAGCAGGCGGTTGGTCTCGCCACTCATGGCCGAGACCACCACCACCAGATCGTGTCCCTGGTTGCGGTAGCTGGCCACTTTTTCGGCAACCGCCTCGATGCGGGGCAGGGTGCCAACCGAGGTGCCGCCAAATTTTTGCACATAAAGTGCCATGGTTACGCCGCTCTCGAAGGAAAAAGGGCGAGATTAGACTCCAAGCATCGCGGCATTACAAGCCGATGACGCACCACAGCTCAGCGGTAGTGGTCGATGGACGGAAAGCGGCGGCCGATCCCGTCGCCGGTCATCCGCGCCACCCAGCCTTCGGGATTGGTGAAGAGGCGAATGGCGATGAAGTCGGGCTGATCGCCCATGTCGAACCAGTGGCGGGTGCCGGCCGGAACGCTGATCAGGTCTTCGCGCTGGCAGAGCAGCGCAAAAACGGTTTCACCGAGGTGCAGGTTGAACAGCCCTTCGCCAGCGACGAAGAAGCGCACTTCGTCTTCGGCATGGGTGTGTTCGTCGAGGAATTTCTGCCGCATCGCCAGCCGGTCGGGGTGGTCGGGCCGCATCGAGATCACATCCCAGGATTGGTAGCCGCCTTCGCGCATCAGCCGGTCGATCTCGCTGCGGTAGGCGGCACCGATCTGTGCCTGATCGGCATCGGCCGGCAGCGGCCGGTCGGCGCGCCAGCGCTCGAAGCGCACGCCGGCCTCGGCCAGCAGCGCGCGAATCTCCTCGGCGTCGCTCGTGTTGCCGAGTGGCTGTTCGGGTCGGTCCTGGTGGTAGCGGGTCAGGTGGCTCATGGCTGCTCCTGCAGGAGTGGAATCTGCTCGAAATCGTGGGCGGATGGATGGTGGCCGCTGCCGTTGGCGCCATCGCGCAGCAGCAGGCAGGTGTGAAAACCGGCGGCGGCAGCGGCATCCAGTTCGGCCTCGACATCGCTCAGAAACAGGATTTCGTCACCGGCAAGGCCGATCCGTTCGGCAATTCTGTCATAGCTCGAGCGTTCGCGTTTGGCGCCGATGCGGGTGTCGAAGTAGCCGCTGAAGAGCGGGGTGAGGTCGCCATCCTGGGTGTGGGCGAACAGCAGTCGCTGTGCCTCGACCGAGCCGGAGGAGTAGACATAGAGGGCCAAGCCACGCCGCTGCCAGTCGCGCAGGGCAGCGGCCACCTCGGGGTAGACGTGGGCGGTGAAGTGGCCCTGCTGGTAACCTTCGCGCCAGATCAGCCCTTGCAGGCTCTTCAGCGGGGTCAGCTTCAGATCGAGTTTGATCCACTGTTGCAGGGTGTCGACCAATGCGGCAGCCGTGGCCTGCGGCTGGCGGATCTCCTCACGCACCTGGTCGAGGAGGGCGGCCACCTCGGCCTCATCGCCATGCTGGCGGATGAACCCTTCGAGCCGTTCGGCAGCGTAGGGGAACAGCACCCGGTGGACGAAGTGGATGTCGGTGGTGGTGCCTTCGATGTCGGTGACGATGGCGCGCAGCGTCATGGATTTCGCTCCAGCAGCCGCCGGTTCAGTTCACACTGGAGCAGGAACTCCCACCCTTCGAGGTGGCGGCGGGCCGCTGCTAGATCATGACCCCAGGCGTAGAGGCCATGACCACGCACCAGCACCGCATGGGCACACCGGGCGGTGGACCATTGCCGTTCGATCTGCTCGGCGATGCAGGCCATCTGCTGGCTGTTGTCGACCAGCGGCAGCAGCAACGTCTGCTGATGGCTGTCGATGCCACTGATCGCCTTTTGCATCTCGTAGCCGTGCAGCGGCAGCGTGTCGCCGTCGATCAGCCGCGACAGCACGGTGGCGGCGACGGAGTGGATGTGCAGCACCGCGCCGATGTCGGCGTCGGCACGGTAGAGCGCCAGATGCAGCTCGGTTTCGGCCGAGGGCTTGCCCGGTGCGCACAACTGGCCATCGAGCGTGAGGCCGAGCAGTTGCGCGCGGGTCAGGCTCCGCTTGTCGACACCGGAGGCGGTGATCAGCACCCGATCGCCGCTGCGCAGCGAAAAGTTGCCGCCGGTGGCGGGACAGTGGCCATTTTCGGCAAAAAAGCGCACCGTCTCGACCAGCCGTTCGGCCAGTTGATCCACGTCGTCAGGTTGTGCCATGCTTGCCGGCCTCGTGTTGGCTGCCTCGGGTGGCGGCGATGATAGCCCGAAAGCCGCAGCGCCGCATGGCCTGCATTCCGACGGCGACCCGATGTTCTGCACCGCCCGTGCGCACCGCCGACGGGCTTTGATCGAGACAGCGATGACCTTGCCCATGATCCGGCCACTGCCAAGCAAGCTGCCCCAGGTGGGCACCACCATCTTCACCCGCATGTCGGCGCTGGCTGCCGAGTGCGGGGCCATCAATCTGTCGCAGGGCTTTCCCGATTTCGATGGGCCGGCACTGCTGCGCGAGCGGCTGCATCACTATGTCGAGCAGGGCTACAATCAGTATGCACCGATGACCGGCGTGGCGACGCTGCGTGAGGCGATCGCCGAGCAGGTGGCGCGCCGCTATCGGCGCCGGGTCGATGCCGAGCAGGAGGTCACCGTCACCTCCGGCGCCACCGAGGCGCTCTATGCCGCCATCACCGCCGTGGTGCGTCCCGGCGATGAGGTGATCCTGTTCGATCCGGCCTATGACTCCTACGAACCGGCAATCGAATTGAGCGGTGGCACTGCCCGCCACATTGCCCTCGAAGCGCCGGAGTTTCGCATCGACTGGAATCGAGTGGCCGACTGCATCAGTGACAGAACCCGGCTGATCATCATCAATTCGCCACACAACCCCACCGGATCGGTGCTGGCGGGCGAGGATCTGCAGCAGTTGGCAGCGCTGGTGCGCGAGCGCGACATCTGGCTGATCGCCGATGAGGTGTATGAGTACATCCACTTCGATGGCCTCGACCATGCCAGTTTTCACCGCCATGCCGAGCTGGCGGCGCGCAGCTTCATCATCTCCTCCTTCGGCAAGAGTTTTCACATCACCGGCTGGAAGCTGGGTTACTGCATCGCGCCGCCGCCGCTGTCGGCGGAGTTCCGCAAGGTGCATCAGTTTCTGACCTTCGCCAGCTTCACGCCGGCGCAGTGGGCCATCGCCGACACCCTGCGCACCCAGCCCGAGCATCTGGCCGGATTGCCGGCCTTCTACCAGCAAAAGCGCGACCTCTTTGCCGCCGCGCTGGAGCCGAGCCGCTTCGAGCTGCTGCCGTGCCGGGGCACCTACTTTCAACTGGCCGCCTACGATGCCATCGCCGACCTGAACGATGTCGAGTTCGCCCAGTGGCTGACCCGGGAGGCCAAGGTGGCGGTGATTCCGGTGTCGGTCTTCTATCAGACACCACCGGCGACCCGCATCGTCCGCTTCTGTTTCGCCAAGAGTGATGCGGTATTGCTGCAGGCGGCGGAGCGGCTATGTCGACTCTGACATTGGCGCTGGTGCAGGCCGATCTCGCCTGGCATGACATCGAGGCCAACCTGGCCCACTTCGATCAGCTGCTGGCGCCGCTCGCGGCGGTCGACCTGATCGTGCTGCCGGAGATGTTCACCACAGGTTTCACGATGGCGAGTCAGCAGCAGGCCGAACCCATGGCTGGTCGCGGCATCGCCTGGCTGCGCACCACCGCCCAGGCACGCAACGCCGTCCTCTGCGGTTCGCTGGCGATCGAGGAGCAGGGTCTCTGTTACAACCGCTTCGTCTGGGCCACCCCTGATGGAGCCTTGCACCACTACGACAAACGCCACTGTTTTCGCATGGCTGGCGAACATCACCACTACCGCAGCGGCGAATCGGCGGTGGTGATGTCACTGAACGGTTTCAGGATTCGACCGATCATCTGTTATGACCTGCGCTTTCCGGTCTGGTGTCGCAACCGCGACGACTACGACCTGCTGCTGTGCGTCGCCAACTGGCCGGCAGCGCGCAGCAGTGCCTGGCAACGGCTGCTGCCGGCGCGCGCGATCGAGAATCTCAGCTATGTCGCGGCGGTCAATCGTGTCGGTCTGGATGGCAAGGGCCACGCCTACAGCGGCGACAGCGCACTCTACGACTGGCTGGGTGAACCGCTGCTGGCGGCTGCGCCCGGCGAAGAGACGCTGCTGACCGCGACGCTCGATCTGGCGGCACTGCAGCGGTTCCGGGCCGGTTTTCCAGCCCATCTCGATGCCGACCCCTTTGAATTCACCCATTGAACATCCCTGATTGAGGAGCCCCATGTCTGCGATCAAAAAAGTGGTACTGGCCTATTCCGGCGGTCTCGACACCTCGGTGATTGCCCACTGGCTGCGTGAGACCTACCACTGCGAGGTGGTCACCTTCACCGCCGACCTGGGGCAGGGCGAAGAGCTCGAACCGGCCCGCGCCAAGGCCCAGGCGATGGGCATCAAGGAGATCTACATCGAGGATCTGCGCGAAACCTTTGCCCGCGACTACGTTTTTCCGATGTTCCGCGCCAACACCCTCTACGAGGGCGAGTACCTGCTCGGCACCTCGATCGCCCGGCCGCTGATCGCCCGCCGGCTGGTCGAGATCGCCGAGGAGACCGGCGCCGATGCCATCTCCCATGGCGCCACCGGCAAGGGCAATGACCAGGTCCGTTTCGAACTGGGTGCCTATGCACTCAAACCGGGCATCCGCGTGATCGCACCATGGCGGGAGTGGACGCTCAACTCGCGCGAAAAGCTGCTCGCCTACTGCGAACAACATGGCATCGCCGTCGAGCAGAAGCGGGGCAACGCCTCGCCCTACTCGATGGATGCCAACCTGCTGCACATCTCCTACGAAGGCGCCGTGCTCGAAGATCCCTGGGCCGAGCCGGAAGAGGGCATGTGGCGCTGGAGCGTCTCGCCGGAGCTGGCGCCCGACCATGCGGTCGAAGTCGAGCTCACTTTCGTCAATGGCGACGTGGTGGCGATCGATGGCGTCGCCAAATCGGCCGCCGAGGTGATGCTGGAGCTGAACCGGCTGGGGGGTGCTCATGGGGTAGGGCGCACCGACATCGTCGAGAACCGCTATGTCGGCATGAAGTCGCGCGGCTGTTACGAAACCCCGGCCGGTACCATCCTGTTGAAGGCGCACCGCGCCATCGAGTCGATCACCCTCGACCGCGAGGTGGCCCACCTCAAGGATGAGCTGATGCCGCGTTATGCCTCGCTGATCTACAACGGCTACTGGTGGTCGCCCGAACGGCTCTGCCTGCAGGCGTTGATCGACCAGTCGCAACAGCATGTCAACGGCAAGGTGCGGCTGAAGCTCTACAAGGGCAATGTCAGCGTCGTTGGTCGCGCTTCGGATGAGTCGCTGTTCGACGCCAGCATCGCCACCTTCGAGGATGACCAGGGCGCCTACGACCAGGCGGATGCCGGCGGTTTCATCAAGCTCAATGCACTGCGGCTGCGGATCGCCGCGCGCCGTGGCCGCAAACTTTGACCAAGGAGCGCCAAACCATGCGCATTCTGCACACCATGCTGCGTGTCACCGACCTCGATCGCTCGGTCGATTTCTATCAGCGGGTGCTCGGCATGCGGCTGCTGCGCCGCAAGGAGTATCCGCAGGGGCGCTTCACGCTGGCCTTTCTCGCCTTCGACGATGACCCCGGCGCCCAGATCGAACTGACCCACAACTGGGACACCGACCACTACGAGCTGGGCAACGGCTATGGCCATATCGCGATCGAGGTCGAGGATGTCCACGCCGCCTGCGAGCGCATCCGCGCTGCCGGCGGCGTGATCAGCCGTGAACCGGGACCGATGCAGCATGGCTCGACCCTGCTCGCCTTCGTCAAGGACCCCGACGGCTATTCGATCGAACTGCTGGGAGCGGGGTGACGTCCCAGAGGATGCCGCTTCATGCTCCACTGAATCGGCGTCCGACCTGCCGGAGCCGTTATTCAGCCATGTCAGCCACACCGGGATGGCAGTGAGTGGGGCGGTTTGCATGGCAAAATTCCCCTGCCTTTGCTAGCATCCCGCAGCTTTTATGGGCCGTTTGCCGGTCCATCCCTCCTTCAACCCCACCGCCGGTGAACCGATCGACGTGAGCATGCAGCAGATACGCAATTTTTCGATCATCGCCCACATCGACCATGGAAAATCGACGCTGGCGGATCGCTTCATCCAGATCTGCGGTGGTCTCAGCGAGCGGGAGATGTCCGCGCAGGTGCTCGACTCGATGGACATCGAGCGCGAGCGCGGCATCACCATCAAGGCGCAGAGCGTCACGCTGCATTACAAGGCGCGTGATGGGCTGACCTATCAGCTCAATCTGATCGACACGCCGGGCCACGTCGACTTCTCCTATGAGGTGTCACGTTCGCTGGCCGCCTGCGAAGGGGCACTGCTGGTGGTCGACGCCGCACAGGGGGTCGAGGCGCAATCGGTGGCCAACTGTTACACCGCCATCGAGCAGGGGCTCGAGGTGCTGCCGGTGCTGAACAAGATCGACCTGCCGCAGGCCGATCCCGAACGGGTCTGCCGCGAGATCGAGGAGATCATCGGCATCGACACCCATCAGGCGGTGCTGGTCAGCGCCAAGACCGGTCAGGGGGTCGAGGAGCTGCTGGAAAAGCTGATCGAGGTGATGCCGCCACCGGTCGGCGATGCCGCGGCACCGCTGCAGGCCCTGATCATCGACTCCTGGTTCGACAACTACCTGGGGGTGGTGTCGCTGGTGCGGGTGATGCAGGGGCAGATCAAAAAGGGCGACAAGATTCTGATCAAGTCGGTGGGCCGCAGTCACCAGGCCGAGGGCATCGGCATCTTCACCCCCAAGCGCACCGAAACCGGACTGCTGAGCGCCGGCGAGGTCGGCTATGTGGTGGCCGGCATCAAGGAGGTGAAGGGCGCGCCGGTCGGTGACACCATCACCCATGCCGCGACGCCCGAGGTGGAGGCGCTGGCCGGTTTCGCCCGCATCAAGCCGCAGGTCTATGCCGGGCTCTTCACCGTCAACTCCGAGGATTACGAGGCCTTTCGTGAGGCATTGTCCAAGCTGACCCTGAACGATGCCTCGCTGTTCTACGAGCCGGAGAGTTCGGACGCGCTCGGTTTCGGTTTTCGCTGCGGTTTTCTCGGCATGTTGCACATGGAGATCATCCAGGAGCGGCTGGAGCGGGAGTATGACCTCAACCTGATCACGACGGCGCCGACGGTGGTCTATGAGGTATTGACCAAGGAGCAGAAGGTGGTGCTGGGCGACAACCCCTCCAAGCTGCCCGATCCCAACCAGATCCTGGAGGTGCGCGAACCGATCTGCCGCGCCAACATTCTGGTGCCGCAGCAGTATCTCGGCGGCGTGATCAACCTCTGCGTCGAGAAGCGTGGCGTGCAGAAGGATCTGCAATTCCACGGCAACCAGGCCTCGCTGGTCTATGAACTGCCGATGAGCGAGGTGGTGCTCGACTTCTTCGACCGGCTCAAGTCGGTCAGCCGTGGCTATGCCTCGCTCGACTACGGCTTCGAGCGTTTCGAGCCGGCCAGCGTGGTGCGGCTCGACATCCTGATCAATGGCGACAAGGTCGATGCGCTGGCGGTGATCGTGCATCGGCAGCAGGCGCAGCAGCGCGGTCGCCAGGTGGCCGAGAAGCTGCGCGAGCTGATTCCGCGGCAGATGTTCGATGTGGCGATTCAGGCAGCGATCGGCGGACAGGTGCTGGCCCGCACCACGGTCAAGGCGTTGCGCAAGAATGTCACCGCCAAATGTTATGGAGGCGATGTGTCGCGCAAGCGCAAACTGCTTGAAAAACAGAAAGAAGGCAAAAAACGCATGAAGCAGCTTGGCTCGGTCGAGGTGCCACAGGAGGCCTTCCTGGCCGTGTTGAAGGTGGACAAGTGATGAACATCGATCTGCCGCTGATTCTGGTGGTCGGCACCGCCGTGACCGGTCTGGTGGTGCTGGCCGACCGGCTCTGGCTGGCTGCGCGCCGCCAGGCCCAGGCGACATCGGTGGCCGCCGCGCCGAGTGAACCGGTCTGGGTCGAGTATTCGAAATCCTTTTTTCCGGTGCTGCTGATCGTGCTGGTGCTGCGCTCGTTCCTGTTCGAGCCGTTCCAGATTCCCTCCGGTTCGATGATTCCGACGCTCGAAGTGGGCGACTTCATTCTGGTCAACAAGTACAGTTACGGCGTCCGCCTGCCGGTGGTCGGCACCAAGGTGGTTGCGGTGGGTGATCCGCAGCGGGGTGATGTGATGGTGTTCAGGCCGCCGCACAAGCCTGACACCAACTTCATCAAGCGGGTCATCGGCGTGGGTGGCGATACGGTGCGCTACGAGAACCGGCGACTGACGATCAATGGCCAGCCGGTGCCGCAACGGTTCGTCGCCGCCCTGCCGGTCGAGGCGCCGCAGCTCGAACTGCTGCAGGAGACACTCGGCAGCGTCAGCTATGCCATCCAGCACACGGCGCCGCTTCAGGGGCGGGTGCGCGAGTGGGTCATTCCGCAAGGCTACTACTTCGTGATGGGCGACAACCGTGACAACAGCAGCGACAGCCGCGTCTGGGGTCTGGTGCCCGATGAACTGGTGGTGGGCAAGGCGTTCGTGATCTGGATGCACTGGCCGAGCTTCTGGTCGATTCCGAGTTTTGGCCGCGATGGTCTGATTCATTGAGTTGGGTTTCAGCTTCGGAGGAACAGCGATGACGACACTCACCCGGCAGCGCGGCGCATCGATGCTGGCGATGCTCTATTTTCTGACCGTCACCGGTTTTCTGTTGTTGCTGGCATTCAGGCTGGTACCGCTCTATCTCGACAACTCCTTTGTCGCGGCGGCGGTGAAGTCGCTCGAAGAGGTGCCGCAGATCAGCCAGAAATCGCCCAGTGAAGTGAAAAATCTGCTGATGACCCGCTTTCAGATCAACAACATCCGCAATGTCGACGGCAAGGCGGTGAAGGTCGAGGAGGTCGATGGAAAGCTGGTGGTCGATGTCAACTACGACGTGGCGGTGCCGATCATCGCCAACGTCGAGGCGCTGGTCCATTTCAAGAACCACTTCGAAGCCCGGCGCCCTTGAACAGACCGCTCTCCAGTCTCCAGCAGCGACTTGGTTATCTGTTCAACGACCCGCGACTGCTCGAAGAGGCATTGACCCACAGCAGCCATGCCAGTGGCAGCAACGAGCGGCTCGAACTGCTGGGTGACTCGGTGCTCGGCTTCGTCATCACCGAGGAGCTGTTCAACCGCTTCAAGAGCGCGCGTGAAGGCAAGCTGACCCGGCTGCGCGCCCGGCTGGTGCGGGGGCAGACCCTCTCGGAGCTGGCGCGGGAGTTCGAACTGGGCGACTACCTGCGGCTGGGACCCGGAGAGCTCAAGAGCGGCGGGTTTCGCCGTGATTCGATTCTGGCCGACGCGATGGAGGCAGTCATTGGCGCCATCTATCTGGAGGCGGGTTTCGATGAGTGCCGCCGTCACTTGCTCAACTGGTTCGAACCGCGGCTGTCGCAACTGTCGCTCGATGATCCGCAGAAGGACCCCAAGACCCGCCTGCAGGAGCATCTGCAGGCCCGGCACCAGCCACTGCCCGACTACCGGGTGGTGCGGGTCGAAGGCAAGGCGCACGCCCAGACCTTCCATGTCGAGTGCCACCATCCGTTGCTGGCAGAACCGGCGCTTGGCAGCGGCAACAGCCGCCGGCTGGCCGAGCAGATGGCGGCCAGCACTGCCCTGAAGCAACTGGAGGCCATCGAAACATGAGTGACCACGGCACGACTGCCAGCCGCTGCGGTCTGGTCGCCATCGTCGGCCGGCCCAATGTCGGCAAGTCGACCCTGCTCAACCGCATCCTCGGCCAGAAGCTCAGCATCACCTCACGCAAGCCGCAGACCACGCGTCACCGCATTCTCGGCATCAAGACCAACGCAGCGGTGCAGGCCATCTACATCGACACGCCGGGCCTGCAACAGAAGCCGACCCGTGCGATCAACCGCTTCATGAACCGGGAGGCGCGTTCGGCACTGCTCGAGGTCGATCTGGTGCTCTGGGTGCTGGAGGCCGGTCTCTTCACCGAAGAGGATGAGAGCGTGCTCGAAGGGCTCCGGCAGAGCCAGGTGCCGGTCATTGCCGTGCTGAACAAGATCGACCGGCTCTCCGACAAGGGGCTGCTGCTGCCTTATCTCGACACGCTGAGCAGGCGCTTTGCCTTTGCCGCGCTGCTGCCGGTTTCGGCCAAACAGGGGCAGCAGATCGAGCTGCTGGAACAGACCGTGGCCGAGCGACTGCCGCTGGCCGACCACCTCTACGGCGACGAAGAGCTGACCGACCGCAGCGAACGTTTTCTGGCCGCCGAACTGATCCGCGAGAAGATCATGCGTCAACTGGGCGAGGAGATCCCCTACCAGGTGGCAGTCGAGATCGAGCGCTTTGTGGTCGAGAATGAGATCGTCCACATCAATGCGCTGATCTACGTCGAGCGTGAAGGGCAGAAGAAAATTCTGATCGGCCAGGGTGGCGAACGGTTGAAGCGCATTGGCCAGGAGGCGCGGCTCGACATGGAGCGGCTGTTCGGCAACCGGGTGATGCTCACCACCTGGGTCAAGGTCAAACGGGGCTGGTCGGATGACGAGCGGGCCCTGAAGAGTCTGGGGTATCAGGAGCGGGAATGACACTGGGATCGACCCGTCCCGGAGATGGCACGGCCGAGGCGGCGTTCGTGCTTCACCATCGACCCTATCAGGAGCATGGCCAACTGCTCGACTGCCTGACGCGCGAAGCGGGTCTGCTGCGGCTGGTGGCCCGTGGCAGCCGTGGCGGCAGCAGAAACGGGCGGCTGCTGGGCGCGCTGCTGCAACCCTTCGCACCGCTGCGGCTGGCCTGGAGCGGGCGCGGCGAACTGAAGAGCCTGACCGCCGCCGAAGCCAGCGGCATGGCACTGACCCTGCGCGGCGAACGCTGGTGGAGCGGCTGCTACCTGAACGAGCTCCTGTTGCGGCTGTTGAGTCCATTCGACCCCCATCCGGCGCTGTTCCAGGCCTATGGCCGCACAGTGACCGCGCTGGCTGGTGACGAGGCGGTGGCGCCGCTGCTGCGCCGGTTCGAATGGCGGCTGCTGACCGAACTGGGTTACGCCATCTCCTTCGACCACACCCTGGACGGCGCACTGCAAATCGATGTGGCCAGCAGCTACCGGTTCGACCCGGCCGTGGGTTTCATCGAGTTGGCCCGCCACGAGGCAGCCAGCGGCCATGACTGCTTCAGTGGTGCCATCCTGTTGGCGCTGGCACATGATCGACTGAGCGAGTCGGCAGCGCTGCAGGCGGCAAAAAGGCTGAACGAACTGGCGCTGGCGCCGCACCTGCGCGGGCGTCCCCTGCAAACCCGGGCGCTCTATCGACGTGCCAGAGTGGCGCTGTCGATGGGTGCCGACCGAGACACACAAGGCCTCCATGACCAGCACTGACCTTCTGCTTCTGGGTGTCAACATCGACCATGTCGCCACCCTGCGCCAGGCGCGTGGCACCCGCTATCCCGATCCGGTGCAGGCCGCGTTCGAGGCCGAGGAGGCGGGTGCCGACGGCATCACCCTCCATCTGCGCGAAGACCGCCGTCACATCCAGGAGCGGGATGTCCGGCTGATCCAGCAGCTCTGCCAGACCCGGGTCAACCTGGAGATGGCGGTGACCGACGAGATGGTCGACTTTGCGCTCGATCTGCGGCCGGCCCATGTCTGCCTGGTGCCGGAAAAACGGCAGGAGCTGACCACCGAGGGTGGGCTCGACCTGCTCGCCCACGAAGCGCGCATCACTGCGGCGGTCGGCCGGATGCAGGCGGTCGGCATCGAGGTGTCGCTGTTCATCGATGCCGATCCGGCGCAGATCGACGCTGCCGTGCGCTGTCGCGCCAAGGCCATCGAACTGCACACCGGCCACTATGCCGAACTCCCTGCTGGCGAGAGCAGTGCCGAACTGCAACGGCTGCAGCAGGCGGCCACCCAAGCCCATCAGCTCGGACTGATCGTCAATGCCGGCCATGGCCTGCACTACCACAACGTCGAGCCGATCGCCGCCATTGCCGAACTCAACGAACTCAACATCGGCCACGCCATCATCGCCCGCGCGCTCTTCACTGGTCTCAAGCAGGCGGTGCGCGACATCAAGGCACTGATGCGCAACGCACGGCGGCCATGATCCTCGGCATCGGCACCGATCTGGTCAGCGTCGCCCGCATCGCCCGGCTGCACCAGCGCTATGGCGATGCCTTTTCCCGGCGCATCCTTGCCCCCAGCGAACTGCTGGAGCTGCCAACCGCTGCGGCACCCGCCCACTTTCTGGCCAAGCGGTTCGCGGTCAAGGAGGCGGTGGTCAAGGCGCTCGGCTGCGGGTTCGGCAATGGCGTGGCACCCCGGCAGATCGCGCTGCTGCATGACAGCGCCGGTGCCCCCTGCCTGCAACTCTCCGGCGCCGCCGCCGAGCGGCTGGCAGCGCTCGATGCCCAGGCACAGGTCTCGCTGAGCGACGAACGTGACTACGCGCTGGCCTTCGTGGTGCTGAGCCGCGCTCCGCTCCCGGTCTGATGGTGAGGTGATCGGCGTACTTTCATGCTGCGCGCAGAAATTCAGTGCTTTTCAGGGGCAGACTGGGGTGACGGATTGGTGATTGACCGCTGCCGCAGCCGCGCCAGTTCGCGGTCATGCTGCCGGCCACACAGCCACTGCGCCAGCAGGGCGCCGATCAGCGCCAGAAAGATGTCCCACTGGGTGTCCCAGACATCACCCTGCATCGCCAGAAAGGACTCCGCCGCCTCGGCGCTGATCAGCGCCACCGCCCACTCCAGCAGTTCATAGAGCGCGCTGACGGCCAACGCCACTGCCGTGACCAGCAGCCAGATCCAGCCGGCACCACGCAGCGGGGTGGCGCGCAGCAGAATCTCCCGCGCCAGCAACGCCGGAACAAAACCCTGCGCCAGGTGGCCGAGGCGGTCATAGTGGTTGCGGGTCAGATCGAACCAGTCGGCAAACCAGAAGCCCAGTGGCACTCGCGCATAGGTGTAGTGGCCACCGACCATCAGGATCACCCCATGCAGAAACAGCAACCGATACAGCAGCGGTGTCAGGGGGTGGCGGTGGTGGGTGGCAAGCAGGATCGGCAGCGCAATCAGCACCGGTGCCACCTCGAGCCACCAGGTGGCGCGGTCATGGGGTTGCCAGCCGGAGCCCAGCAGCACCAGCAGGGTGGCGAGCAGCAGCAGGCTGCGTTCATGTCGGAGCAGAAAGGTCATGGGTACTCGGACGTGCGGCTGAAGTGGTCAGTCTGAATGCCGTGATCCTGACCGTGAGCAGGGAGTTCGACCGCCGACAGAGCCATTCGCCGGCTCTGAATGGGTGGCCGATGTGCCGGATTCAGCCAGCGGCAATGCGGGGGATGAAGTAGATCTCGCAGTCGGGCGCCAGTGGTTCGGCGAAGGGCCTCTGGTAGATGACACCATCGATGGCGAGCGCCGAATGCTGTTGCACATGCTCCGCCAGCGCCGGGCAGTGACGGCGCAACTGCTCGAACAGTTCACGCACGTCAACGGCAGCCAGATTCAACTCTGCAACCCCTCCGGCGAGGGGTTGCAGTTCGCTCGACAGCAGCACCCGGGCCAACCGGTTCAGGCTCCGGCGGCCTGCAAGCCTGCCAGCACCCGTGGCGGATTGAGTGGCAGGTGGCAGAAGCGCACCTGGGTGGCGTCATGCACCGCGTTGGCCACCGCACCCAGCGGCGGCACGATCGGCGTCTCGCCGACACCGCGCACGCCATAGGGGTGCGACGGATTCGGCACCTCGACGATCACCGCATCGATCATCGGCAGGTCGAGGGCGACCGGCATCCGGTAGTCGAGGAAGGCGGGATTTTCCATCACCCCCTGGGCGTTGTAGACATACTCCTCGTTCAGCGCCCAGCCGATGCCCTGCACGGCGCCGCCCTGCAACTGCCCTTCGACATAGGCAGGGTGGATCGCCTTGCCGGCATCCTGAATCACCGTGTAGCGGATGATGTCGACCTTGCCGGTTTCCGGATCGACCTCGACATCGCAGAGGTGCACACCGAAGCCGGCGCCGGCGCCCTGTGCCATCAGTGAGGCGCGTCCGGCAATCGGACCACCGGTGTGGGCCGCATTTCTGGCCAGCTCGGCGAAGCTCAGCGGCTTCAGATCCTTTTCGGCAGCCACCTCTGCCGCCGGCACTGCCGCACCATCGACCCAACTCACCTGATCGATCTCGACGTTCCAGACCTTGGCCGCGCGCTCACGCATCTGCCGGATCACATCTTTTGATGCCTGGATGACCGCCATGCCGGTGGCAAAGGTGGTGCGGCTGCCGCCGGTGACATCGCAATAGCCGGCGGTCTCGGTGTCGCCGACCAGGGCATTGATGCGCTCGTAAGGGATGCCCAGCTCTTCGGAGGCCATCAGTGCCATCGAGGCGCGCGAACCGCCAATGTCGGGGCTGGCGGTGATCACGATCGCGCTGCCATCCTCCTGCACATTGACCGTCGCGCTCGACTGCATGCCGACGTTGAACCAGAAGCCGGCCGCCACGCCGCGTCCCTGGTTGGCGCCGAGTGGTGCGCGGTAGTGCGGATGGCTCTCGGCCTGCTTGAGGCAGGCTTCAAAGCCGATGGCGGGGAATTTTGGACCATAGACCGCCTGCGACCCCTCACGCACGGCGTTGTCGAGGCGGAACTGGATCGGATCGATCGCCAGCTTGTGCGCCATCTCGTCGATCATCGACTCCATCGCGAAGGCCGCCATCGGCGCTCCCGGTGCCCGATAGGCCGCCACCTTCGGCTTGTTGACCACCACGTCATAGCCGGTGATGCTGAAGCTCTGCATCTCGTAGGAGACGAACACGCACATGCAGCCGGGCATCACCGGCGAGCCCTTGAAGGCGCCCGCTTCGTACTTCAGCTCGGCCTCGGCGGCCATGATCTTGCCGGCGCGGTTGGCGCCAAGCTTGATGCGGATGCGGCTGGCCGAGGTGGGACCGGTGGCGCGGAACACCTCTTCGCGGTTCATCACCATCTTGACCGGACGGCCCGACTTCAGCGACAGCATGATCGCGACCGGCTCCTGATAGACGGTGGTCTTGGCACCGAAGCCGCCGCCGATTTCGCTCGGAATCACCTTGATGCGGGAGACATCCCAATTCAGCACCTTGCTGGTCAGCGTGCGGACCACGAAGGGGCCCTGGGTGCAGCACCAGAGCGTGGCCTGACCATTTTCGCGGCAGTCGGCCACGACGGCATGGGGCTCGATATAGCCCTGGTGGACGGTGGGGGTCGAGAATTCACGCTCGATCACCACATCGGCCGCTGCAAAGCCGGCGGCAAGGTCGCCACGCGCCAGCTTGATCACCGTGGCGACGTTGGAGGCGCGATCGGCCGCAGCGGGCAGCCCCTGGGTGCGCATCTCCTCATGCAGCAGCGGTGCGTTGTCGGCCATGGCGGCCTCGATGTCCATCACCGGTGTCAGCACTTCATAGTCGACCCGAATCTTTGCCAGTGCCGCCTCGGCGATTGCATCGGAGGTGGCCGCCACTGCGGCCACCGCATGGCCGTGGTAGAGCACCTTGTCGCGCGCCATGACGTTGCGGGCCAGATCCCACACATCGATCTGCGACTCGCCGGCCTCTTCCATCGCCGATTGCAGATGGGGGAAGTCGGCACCGGTCACCACCGCCATGACGCCCGGCAGCTTTTCGGCCTCGCTGACATCGATCGAGCGAATGCGCGCATGGGCATGCGGGCTGCGCAGCGTCTTGCCATGCAGCATGCCGGGCAGGTGGCGGTCGGCACCGTAGTTGGCGCGCCCGGTCACCTTGTCGATGCCATCGGGGCGGACCGGGGAGGTGCCGATCGATCGGTAGGTCTTGGGAGTGCTCTGCTCGCTCATGGTGTCGCTCCTTTGAGTTCCGCGGCGGCATCGAGCACCGCACGCACGATCTTGTCATACCCGGTGCAACGGCACAGGTTGCCGGAGAGCCAGTAACGCACCTCCTGCTCGGTCGGATCGGGGTTCTGTTCCAGCAATGCCTTGGTCGCCACGATGTAGCCGGGCGTGCAGATGCCGCACTGCAGGGCGGCATGTTCGAGGAACTTCTGCTGGATCGGGTGCAGCTCATGCGGCTTGGCGATGCCCTCGATGGTGCCGATCTGCTGTCCCTGGGCCTCGACGCCCAGCATCAGGCAGGAGCAGATCAGCCGGCCATTGAGCTGCACCGAGCAGGCGCCACAGTCGCCGGTCGCACAACCCTCCTTGGTGCCGGTCAACCCCAGCTCGTCGCGCAGCACCTCCAGCAGGCTCTGCTGCGGCTCACAGAGAAATTCGATCGCTTCACCATTGATGGTGGTGGAGACATGTTGCTTCGCCATCTTCATTACCCCTGTTGTTGCGCCCGTTGTGCCGCGGCGCGGATGGCGCGCTTGGCCAGCACCCCGGCGATGTGGCGGCGGAATTCCGCGGTGCCTCGCTTGTCGCTGATCGGATTGCCCACCCGCGTGGCGGCCTGGGCGGCCCGTGCCAGCGACTCGTCATCGATCTTCGAACCGATGATGGCGTCGGCCACGGTGGGCGCCAGCAGTACCGTTGCGGCCACGGCGCCGACGGCGGCACGCGCCGCGCGGCAGACGCCCTGTTCATCCAGGGTGAGCGCAACACCGACACCGACGACGGCAATGTCCATCTCGGCACGCGGCGTGAAGCGCAGGTAGGCATCGGAGCTGCGTGCGGCAGGCAGCGGCAGCCGCAGTTCGACGACGAACTCCTCCGGCGCCAGCGTCGTGCGTCCTGGCGCAGCGGGCAGCTCGGCCACCGGTAGCCAGCGCTCGCCACTGGCACTGACCACACGCGCCTCGGCGCCGACGGCCACCAGTGCCGGCACACTGTCGGCACCGGGTGATGCGTTGCAGAGGTTGCCGACCGGCGTGGCCCGGCCCTGCACCTGGGTCGAACCGATCAGTTCGATAGACTCCACCACGCCGGGAAACAGCTTGCGCAGCTCGGGATGCCCGCAAATTTGCGCGGCGCTGATGGCCGCACCGATGCGCAGGTGGCTGGTGCCGATCTCCAGCACGCTGGTTTCCGGAATCTTCTTGATGTCGAGCACGCGCGAAGTGCTGCGCGCGCCGGCACGCATCTGCACCAGCAGGTCAGTCCCGCCGGCCAGGATGCGAGTGGGCACGGATGAGGCGCTCTTGAGGAGTTCAGTGGCCGCGGCCAGTGAAGTGGGCGCCACATAGTCGAAAGGTTGCATGAAGCCTCCCTAATGAGCCTGTGGTCGAGCGACGGCGGCGTCGGGCATATTGATCCAGACCAGGCCGCGCGCGCTCGTTGTTATATCCGTGATCGGAGCGAAAGTGCGTCGCTCTGAATCGGTTGTTCTGTTCGGCAGCAAGGATGGGGAACGCCACGCATCGCGCGCAGCACTTCCAACTTGAGGACACCGCATTATATAAGCAGAAATCGACCGGCGGAAAGGGCCGGCGAAGCGGGCGCTGACGACCGACTCTGAGTGACGCGACGGCTGGGGGCTTGCGGTATCATGCCGCCATTGCACAGCCACAGGAGCCCCCATGCAGCACGCCAACAATGTCGACCTGGGTGAAATCGCCAAGTTCGAAGCCCTGGCCAACCGCTGGTGGGACCCCGACAGCGAGTTCAAGCCGCTGCATGACATCAATCCGCTGCGGCTCAACTACATCGACGAGCGGGCAGGGCTGGCCGGCAAGCGGGTGGTCGACATCGGCTGCGGCGGCGGCCTGCTGGCGGAGGGGATGGCAGTGCGCGGCGCCGAGGTACTGGGCATCGACATGGGCGAGGCGCCACTGGCGGTGGCTGAGCTGCATCGGCTCGAATCGCAACTGGAAGGGCTGAGCTACCGCCGGGTGACCGCCGAGGCGCTGGCGGATGAGCAGCCGGCCGCCTTTGACCTGGTCACCTGTCTGGAGATGCTCGAGCATGTGCCCGATCCGCTGTCGGTGATTCGGGCCGCGGCCCGGCTGGTGAAGCCGGGCGGTCATCTGTTCTTCTCGACCATCAACCGCAATCCGAAATCCTTTCTGTTCGCCATCGTTGGCGCCGAATATCTGCTGGGTCTGCTGCCGCGCGGCACCCATCAATATACCCGTTTCATCCGCCCGGCCGAGTTGGCCGGCTGGCTCAGAATGGCCGATCTGCGGCTGGATGACCTGACCGGCATGGTCTACAACCCGCTGACCCGGCGCTACCGGCTCGACCGCGATGTCGACGTCAACTATCTGCTCCATGCGGTGAAGGGGGCGTGAAGCCGATGCGGACGCTCTCCACGGTGCTGTTCGACCTCGATGGCACCCTGCTCGATACCGCCCCCGACTTCATCGTGGTGCTGCGCCAGTTGATGCAGCAGCGGCAGTGTCAGCGCCTGCTCAGTGACAAGGCGATTCGTGAGACGGTGTCGGAGGGGTCGGGCGCGCTGATCACTCTGGGCTTTGGCCATGCGCCCGATGCAGCCGAGTTCGAGCCGCTGCGCCAGCAGTTGCTCGATCTTTACCAGCGCAACGGCCATGCGCGAACCCGGCTCTTCGCCGGCCTGGCCGAACTGCTCGACTGGTTCGATGCAACGGGCATTGCCTGGGGCGTGGTGACCAACAAGCCGAGTCACTATGCGGTGCCATTGATGCAGGGGCTCGATCTGCTGCCGCGCTGCCGCACTCTGGTCTGCCCTGACCATGTCACGCGACGCAAGCCCGATCCCGAACCGATCCTGCTTGCCTGTCGCCAGCTCGATCGCCCGGTGGCGCATACGCTCTACATCGGCGACCACCGCCGCGACATCGAGGCCGGCCGGGCCGCCGGCGCCCTGACGATGGCGGCCGCCTACGGCTACGTGCATCCGGCCGATCCGGCCGAGCAGTGGCAGGCCGACCACCTGGTGCGCAGCGTCGATGAGATGGCATCGTGGCTGCGGCAACGGCTCTCCGCCGACTGAAACCCGGGCGGCAGGGAGTTGCCGTGTTCGCGAATTCACCGAGTCTCTGGGAGGCCACAGCAAATGTTTGAATATCAACCACCTTCCGACTTGTTGCAGGGGCGTTTCATTCTGGTGACCGGCGCCGGTGCCGGCATCGGCCGGGCCGCGGCCAACTGCTACGCGCGCCACGGCGCCACCGTGGTGTTGCTGGGGCGCACGGTCAAGCATCTCGAAGAGTGCTACGACGAGATCGTCGCCGCCGGTGGACCCGAGCCGGCCATCTATCCGATGAATCTGCAGGGCGCCACCCTGCGCGACCACCAGGATCTGACCGCGACCCTGGAGCGGGAGTTCGGCCAGCTTCATGGTGTGCTGCACAATGCCGCGCTGCTGGGCCGGCGCACGCCGCTTGGGCAGTACCCGCTCGATGAGTGGCAGAAACTGCTGCAGGTCAATCTGACTGCCGCCTTCATGATGACGCAGGCGCTGCTGCCGCTGTTGATGCAAGCCGATGATGCTTCAGTGATTTTTACTTCGTCGGGCGTTGGCCGACGCGGACGTGCCTACTGGGGTGCCTATGCGGTCACCAAGTTTGCCGTCGAGGGCATGGCGCAGGTCTGGGCCGAGGAGCTGGGCGCGGTGAGTCAGGTGCGGATCAACAGCATCAATCCGGGCGCGACCCGCACCCGGATGCGGGCCGACGCCTATCCCGGCGAAGATCCGGCCCGCAATCCGGCTCCGGACGAAATCATGCCGCTCTACCTCTACCTGATGGGGCCGCAGAGCCGCCATCTCAACGGTGTTTCGCTGGATGCGCAGACGCGCGACGGACAACCCGGATGACAGTATTTTGACTGATCACCCGCCGAGCGAAGGAGGGCAGCGGCGGCTTTCTGGTCAAAAAACCACCACTCCTGCCGTTTCTGGCCAATAAACCGGCTGAAAAACGGTTTTGAGCTTGGAAAACAGTCTCTTGATAGTTGGCACGGCTTTCGCTAAAGCAGTCGTGTCAACGAGGCGCCCATCAGCGTGACGCCCGGATCAAGCCAAGACTCTCTGGAGTGATGAATCCATGTCCGCAGTGTTATCGATTCCGACCCCTTCGCGCGACGCATCCCTGCCGGGAAGTGGGGGCGGTACCGCCGACGCCATTGCCGCCGAACTGGCGGAGCTGAATCTGCAGCTCGGTCTTGCCCGGCTGTTGCAGACTTCGCTCGAAGTGGAGCAACTGCTCACCTTTTTTGCCGACTGGGTCAGCAAGATCATGCCGATCACTGGCCTGGGCTATCGGCACGAGGATGAGCAGATCGAGTTCGCCTGGGAGGGAGATGGCTGCATCCAGTTGAACTACCGACTGGCGATCGAACAGATGGCGCTGGGTGAGATCGGGTTGCATCGCAACCACCCCTTCAGCGAGGCCGAGACCGAATTGCTCGAAACCCTGCTCTCCACGCTGATCTTTCCGTTGCGCAACGCCTTGATTCACCGCAAGACGCTGCGCACGGCCCTCACCGATGGTCTGACCCAGGTCGGCAACCGTCAGGCATTCGAGAGCGCGATGCGCCGCGAGGTCGATCTGGCCAGACGGCATCGTCAGCCGCTGTCGCTGCTGATGATCGATGTCGACCACTTCAAAAGGATCAATGACAGCCATGGCCACCCGGCCGGTGACCAGGTGCTGAGCGAACTGGCTGCCGAGATCGGCCGGGCGGCCCGTTCGACCGACCTGCTCTATCGCTATGGCGGTGAGGAGTTCGCACTGCTGCTGCACAACACACCGGCCGAAGGGGCACTGATCACCGCAGAGCGCATCCGCCGGGCGGCGGCCAAACTCGAGGTCACCTACCGCGGCAACGTGCTGAACTTCACGGTCAGCCTGGGAATCGCCACGCTGCACGACGACTCAGCGGCTGAACTGCTGCGGCGCGCCGATGAAGCGCTCTACCGGGCCAAGCACGAGGGGCGCAACCGCGTCTGCATGGCCGAGGAAGCAGCGGCAGATCAATTGTCTCGGTAACCGGTTTTTGCCGCTGTCGCTCGACTGCTGCTACGGCTTCTCTTTTTGACTGACGGCCCGGATCGCCTTGATGATGTCGCGCCAACTGAGAATGCCCACAGGCGTGTTGTCGGGGTTGACGATTGGAATGCATGAGACGGCGTGTTCGTCAAACAGCCTGATGGCATCGAGCACGCTGCTCTCCTCCTGCAAAAAGATCGGCTTGCGGCTCATGATCTGGTGAACCCGCTTGTTGAGGGTCGCGGTGTCTGCATCACGCTCCGCCCCTTTGCCGATATTCGGGCTGATCGCCTTCAACAAATCCCGATCCGAGACGACGCCGAACAGCTTGCCATGCTCGACCACGATCAAGTGATGGAATCTGGTCCGGCTGAAAATCTCCCGCACTGCCGACAGCCTGTCGTCGAGGTGCACTGTCACCACCGGTGAAGACATGATCGCGCTGACTTTCACTGTTGCCCCCTGAAGACGCAGTCACACAGCAAAGTCTAGCCGCCAGCCTCAGCTTTGCTGTGCAGCATTGATCGAGCACGACCGGGTGCTGAAACGGGCGTCAGTCTGGCTTCATTTTCTCAGCGAACTGTGGGTCACGCGCTGTCTCCGGACTGGCTCATCTGACGAAAGTCCTCTGCTTTTTTCCCTGCGACAACTACCGATGCAAACGCCGACAGAGCCGACCAGCAGCGCCAGCATTCGGAGTGCCTGTGCTGGCCGCACCAACGCTGATCAGGCTCATTGGATCTCCTTTGAGAACCACACCTCGATCGTTCCCGGTTTGGCTTTCAGGCCTTGGTTGTTCACCGTGACGACACCCTTCACTCCCTGTGCCGTGAGCAGTGAAGCCACTGACTCGGCGACAGGCCTGTCGGCGTCATTGAAGAACCGAACTTGTGTCTGATTCGGAACCCCGGCTTTTCCGGAGATATTTTCGATGCCCATGGGTTGAAGGCCTGCCTGAGACAATGCTTGCACAACTGCATTGCCAACAGGCCGGAGAGACTCTTCGCCAATGTGCAGGTACACCCGCGCGGGAATGGACTGGAGAATCTGGGTGGCAGTGACTTTGGCGATTCCGGCCCCAGATGCCGAGATATCTTGCACCACGGCGCGGCCGGCGCCGTCGTTTTTCAGGGAGATCATTTTGAGCGCAAGCTCATCAT
>ERZ1645192.1004-NODE-1004-length-23870-cov-11.076422_pt1 | contig 23870 bp, 20 predicted proteins | sample MGYA00575354_ERZ1645192 | MGnify/ENA primary metagenome ERZ1645192 (study PRJEB40844, sample SAMN11349763) | freshwater sediment metagenome | isolation source: river sediment | host: Sediment | place: India: Faizupur Khadar , New Delhi | collected 2017-02-21 ... | reverse complement strand
AGAGCGCGGCGTCGACGGCGAGCGCCGCCAGCGCGACCAGCGCCGGCGCGGCGAGGGCGACGAGGATCGCGGCCGCACCGCCGCCGTCGCCGCGGCCTGCGTCGAAATCATCCTTATGGAAGGTTTCGCCCGCTTCCAGCAGCTTTGTGGACTGTGCCATGACGCGACATTCCATCCGTTGCGGCGCGTGACCTCGCATCGCCGCCGCATCGCGCGCCGTTCGCTGCGTTTTATCATGGCCGCGTGAGCTTCTGATCAAGGCGAAAAGCTCGGGAAAGCGCGTCTGAGCTTTCCGGATGCGCCTCTTTGCTTTGATATTACCAAACGTAAGCGGCAGGCCGTAAGGCGGATGATTACAATGGCGCTATGGTGAAGAAGAGGTTGCGGCGATTGCGTCAATTGCGCCAATGCGCCGCCGCGTCTGATCGCCGACACGGAAGGTTGCTATGCTCGCGCGCGATTCGCATGGCGTCGGCGGCCTTCAGGCGCGAGGGCCCGGCGCGACCAAGGAGGCAAAATGGTTGAAGCAGTGCACGAAGTCGCCCACGAGGCGACCCACGAGGCCGCGCATAGCGGCACGTCCTTCGGCAAGAAGATCGGCTTGCTGATCTCGGTTCTCGCGCTGGTTCTGGCCGTCTCGGAAATGCTGGGCAAGTCGGCGCAGACGCGGGCGCTGGCGCTCAACATCGAGGCCAGCAACACCTGGAACTTCTTCCAGGCCAAGACCATGCGCCAGACCGCGCTGCGCACGGCGGCAGAAAGCATGAAGGTGCAGAACCCGCAGCCGAGCTCGGAGATCGCCAAGCAGCTGCAGACCTGGCAAGCGACCATCGAGCGCTGGGAAAGCGAGCCCTCGACCAACGAAGGCCGCAAGGAGCTGATGGTCAAGGCGCGCGCGACCGAGAAATTGCGCGACGTGAATTTCGAGCAATACCACGGCTATGAGATCGCCTCGCTGGTGGTGCAGCTCGGCATCGTGCTGGCGTCGGTGGCGCTGCTGTCGTCGGTGATGATGTTCGCCTTCGGCGCGGGCGCGCTCGGCGGCCTCGGCCTGCTGGTGCTGCTCGACACCTATTTCGGCTGGCACATCGTCTCGCACTTCCTGCACTGAGCGGGCTGCGGCGCGCCGTGCTGTCCTGACGTCAGGGGATCAGCACGGCCGCGCCCTGCAGCCGGCCTTCGCGCAGGTCGGCGAGCGCTTCGTTGGCCTGCTCCAGCGGGTAGCGGACGACATGCATGGCGATGTCGATCGTTGGCGCGAGGGCGAGGAATTCGCGCGCGTCGGCGCGCGTCAGGTTGGCGACCGAGACCAGCCGCCGCTCCTCCCACAAAAGCGCATAGGGAAAAGCGGGAATGTCGCTCATGTGGATGCCGCCGCAGACGACCGTTCCGCCCTTGCGCACGGCGGCGAGCGCCTGCGGCACGAGCGCGCCGACAGGGGCGAAGATGATGGCGGCGTCGAGCTTCTCCGGCGGCGCTTCGTTCGAGCCGCCGGCCCAGACGGCGCCGAGCGACAGGGCGAAGGCGCGCGCCGCCGCGTCGCCGGGGCGAACAAAGGCGAAGATGCGCCGCCCCTGCGCTTTGGCGACCTGCGCGACGATATGGGCCGCCGCGCCGAAGCCATAGATGCCGATGCTGCGCGCCGCGCCCGCCATTTTCAGGGCGCGCCAGCCGATCAGGCCGGCGCAGAGCAGCGGCGCCTGCATCGCCGGGTCGCCCGTCTCGTCGAGCGCGAAGCAATAGGAGGCGTCGGCGACGACATGGCTGGCGTAGCCGCCGTCGCGCGTATAGCCGGTGAATTGCGGGTCGTCGCAGAGGTTTTCGCGGGCGCTGGCGCAATAGGCGCAGCACCCGCAGGTCTTGCCGAGCCAGGGAACGCCGACGCGCTGGCCGGGGCGGAAGCCGCCGACGCGCGCGCCGAACGCCTCGACGACGCCGACGATTTCGTGGCCGGGAACGAGCGGCAGGGCGGGGTGCGGCAATTCGCCGTCGACGACATGCAGGTCGGTGCGACAGACGCCGCAGGCGAGCACGCGCAGGCGAATCTCGTCCGGGCCCGGCTCGGGCGCGCTGCGCCATTCAAGGGCCAACGGCCGGCGCGGCTGGCGCAGCGCCATGGCCCGCATGTTTGCGCTGGTTCCGGTCATGGCGGCCTCGCCTGCGTCGAAATCCGGCCGGCACTATAGCAAGTCGGCAGGGCGCGCGCATCACGCGCCGGCGCGGCCGCGTTCAGATCATTGATCGTCCGCGCTGATGGCCGGGTGGGCGGCGGTGGCGACAAGGCTGCCGCGCAGGGGCCAGGACGGCGCGGGCTTGCGGATCGCCGTCGGCCAGGGCTCGTCGTCAAGGCGGGCGCTTGCGGCGGCGGGCGCCTGCGGCGCGTCGCGGCGCGCGACGTCGAGTTGCGCGGCCTGCTGGCTGCGCTTCCTGGCGGCGATCTCGGCGGCGGAGGCGCGCGCTTCAACATGGGAGGCGGCGTGGCCGTCGCCCGACAGGAAAAGCATATAACCGGCCGGCGGCGTGAGCATGCCAATGCACGCCAGCGTGACCAGTAGTTTCATGTCGCCCCCGCAGCCGTCGACATTGCACGACGTAACGGATGGTGGCGCGGCATGGTTAAAACCGAATTAAAACTGCGGAATAAATCTTTTGTAACAAAGCACTAGACATTTTTATTCATGCTCAATGCGTTACATTTCTGCGCCTGTTTTGTGTATATTTTGGATGACGCAAGGTTGATGGGTGAAGATTTCGCGCCCGTGAACGGCCAAGGTCATGTTTTCGCGACTTTGCGCCGTGTCCCGACAGCAAGAATCGCGAGAAAAGACCTTGCGCCGTCTTGACCCAGGTGGGGGTAATCGTGCCTAGTGTCGCGCGTAGCTCCGCCCAAGTCTGGCTCTGACCGGCAGGGCTCCTTGCGGCCCGGATGCGCGACGCCACAGCCGACTTCGCCCACGATCGAGATTTGCCTGATGCGGTTGCCCGCGGCTTTGTACAACAGAATGGTGGCGCGCGGCCTGGTGCGGGAATTGCCGACGTCGCGGCTGTATTTCCTGAATTATCTCGAGCATCTGCCCAAGCCGCTGCGCGCTTCGGCCTCCTATATCGGCCCGAATGTCTTCGCCATCGGCCGGCGCGCCTTCATCGTGCGCCAGACCTCGGCTTTCGGCCTGCGTCAGGCGCGCAAGCTCGACAAGGTTTTCTACATCGTCGACGACAATTTCAAGATCGGCTCGGAAGACGAGACGCTGCCGGCCGATTACCGCATCAAGCTGCGGATGCTGCACGACGAAGCCGAGTTCCGCATCCTTGACGTCTGCGACGGCGTGATCTGCGCCAACGCCAGCGCCGCCGAGGCCTATCGCCGGCGCGAGGGCCTGCGCGCCGTGCACACCATGCATCCGCATTACGGCCCGGCGCGGCCGCACCTGCCCGCGGCACGCGCGCGCACGGTGCATCTGGCGCTGTTGCAAACGCGCTCGCATCTCAACGACGTGCGCTCGATCGCCGAGCCGCTGAACGCCATTCTGGCGCGCTACCCCGAAACGTCGCTGATGCATTTCCTCAAGGGCTTCGATACGGGGCTCGCGCCCAACAAGCGCATCGTCGAGGGCAAGCCGCTGGCGTGGCGCGCGTATATGCGCTGGCGCAAGCGTATCGACATCGGGCTTTATCCGCTGCTCGACGGCGGATTCAACCGCTATCGCTCGATCAACAAGTTTCTCGAATATGTGCACCGCGGCGCGACGCCGCTCATTGCGGACAATCCCGCCATGCGGGATTTGCCGGAGCGGTTTCGCGTCAAGGACGGCGATTGGTACGACACGCTGGCGCATTACGTCGCCGACCCGGAGGCGCGCGACGCCGCCTACCGGCAGGCGCAAGCCTTTATCGCCGACATGCGCTTTTTCGACCGCTCGCTCGAGACGCTGAAGCATCTCGTCGAAGCCTGAGGGGCGATGAGCGCGGCCGATCAGGCCGTGCGCGGCCGCGTCGCCACGAGATAGGCTTCGTCGTTCGGCCGGATGATCTTGACCATGGCCGGCACGTTGGCAACCGGGATGCCGCAGAATTGCGCCAGCGCCTGCGCGAAGCCCTCCTGGTCGAGCAAGGTCTTCTCGTAGGACGCGAGCAGCAGCGGCGATTTGCTGCGCTGCACGAAGGCGACGATCTCGGCTAATTGCTGGTGGTAGACGCCAAGCGCGGCGGGCAGGGCGAAGCCGAGGCTCAGGCCGTTGCGCATGGCGACGGCGAGCGGATCGCGGAAGATGATGACATAGCGCGGCTTGCGCAATTCCTTTTCGAGCAGCGCGTCATGCTTGACGATCATCGGGCGCTTGAAGCCCCAGCGCTGAAACTTGCCGTTGCGGGTGGTGACGAACTTGCGCACCGCCGCCAGATCGCCGTTTTCGATGCCGTTGCTGAGGCCGACGTCCTCATGAATGACATTGGCCATGTTGACGCCCATGAACAGGCCGCCGGCGGTCAGCGCCTTGCCGACCATGGTCGTGCCGCTGCGGCCGAGGCCGGAGACGACGACGGTGAATTCCGTCTCAGCCGCCTTGGCTTCGGTCATGTTGAGGATCTGCCAGCCAATATTCTTGTTCGACATTTTCCAGCCCTCACTTCACGCCGATTTCGTATTGCCGCAGAAGCTTGCGCGGCAAGCGCTTGTGGTCGCCTCTCTGACGCAGCATCAGCATGAACTCAACATGCTCGTTCGGCGGCATCGTCTTTTCCGTCAGTTTCGACAGCTCCCAGAACTGGAAGCGCTGGCGGTAGACCAGATCCTTCTTGTAGATCGGGCATTTCATGAAATAGGGAAAAAGAAAAGCGCCGGAATGGATCGTCGAGGTGGCGTTCACCGCGTCGGCGAGCGTCAAATATTTGTCGGCGATACGGAAGTCGGCGCGCGGCTGCAACTCACCTTGAGCGTTGCTGTTGATCAGCTTTCGCCATTGCATCGGGATGACGTAATCCTCGACCAGCTCGCCTGACGCGTCGTTCTGCATGCGCTGCGTCAGCTCGGCGACGGAATAGATGACGCACGAGCTTTTGGCGGCGCGCAGCAGCGCGTCCGAGAGCTTTTTCTCGCCGCTCTCGATCGCATGGATGCGGTTGTTGACCGGGAGATAGGATTGCCAGAAAGACTGGAACGCCGGATGCCGGAACGCCTCGCCGGAGACGCCGACGGCGAAGGATTGCAAGTGGTAGCCTTCGCCCCAATTCTCGAAGGCGCTGATGGCGTCGGCGCCGTCGAGCAATCGGGCGATGAAGTCGTCGAGGCCGGGCGAGGCATAGAACACGCTGTCGTTCATCAGCAGCACGCGTTCGGCGTCCGGGCGCTCGGCAGCGAGATATTTCACTCCGTCCTTGTAGGCGCCGAAATCGAAGCCGATGTTGCGGCGATGGACGATGCGCCAGACCTTGTCGCGGATCTGCGACAGCGCCTTTTCGCCCAATTTGACGTTGGCCAGGACGAGAATGTTGACGTCGGCGCGATTGAGCGCGTCGAAGGCGCGCAACACCGAATTGTCGATCGTGTCGTCGCTCGGGTAGAGCACGAAAAGCGCATATTTTCGCGTCGTTTCCGGGCGCGCGCCGGTAAGGACTTCGATCACGCCGTCGGTATAGGTCGCCAGCCGACGCTTCTCCAGGAAGATCGGAATGTGGATGTAGCGCACGCGGTTGAACTGACGGCGCAGGTAGCGATAGCTATTTTTGACCCATTTGAGAAAACCGGCCATCCATCACCTCGGGGCAAAAACATGATATCGGGCGGCAATGGCCCAGGCGTCGGGCAAACGCCTGGGACGAGCCGCCGGCAGATCGCAGGACGGCGTTCTCAGCCGCCGTAGCGCGCCTTGCCGGCCTCTTCGCGCGCCAAGCGCAGCAGATATTGGCCGTAGCCGTTTTTCTGCATCGAGGTTCCGGTCGCGACGATCTGCTCCATGTCGATCCAGCCCTTGAGGAAAGCGATTTCCTCCGGCACGGCGATGCGCAGGCCCTGCCGCTTCTCGATCGTCTGAACGAAAACGGCGGATTCGACGAGGCTGTCCTGCGTGCCGGTGTCGAACCAGGCAAAGCCACGGCCGAGGCGCTCGACCTGCAGATTGCCGCGTTCGAGATAGCGCTTGTTGACGTCGGTGATTTCCAGCTCGCCGCGCGGGCTCGGCTTGATGTCGTGGGCGATGTCGACGACGTCGTTGTCGTAAAAATAGAGGCCGGTGACAGCCCAGGTCGATTTCGGCTCGCGCGGCTTTTCCTCGATCGAGGTGGCGCGCCCTTCCTTGTCGAAGGCGACGACGCCGTAGCGCTCGGGATCCTGCACGTGATAGCCGAACACGGTCGCGCCGGTCGGCCGCGCGGCGGCGAGGATCAGCTTCTCGGTCAGGCCGTGGCCGTAGAAGATGTTGTCGCCGAGCACGAGGGCGCAGCCGTCGTTGCCGATGAAGTCCTTGCCGATGATGAAGGCCTGCGCCAGCCCGTCCGGGCTCGGCTGGACGGCATAGGACAGCGACACGCCCCATTGCGAGCCATCGCCGAGCAGGTTGCTGAACGCGGCGGAATCGTGCGGCGTGGTGATGATCAGGATGTCGCGAATGCCGGCCAGCATCAGGGTCGACAGCGGATAATAGATCATCGGCTTGTCGTAGATCGGCAGCAATTGCTTCGACACCGACTGGGTGATCGGATACAGGCGCGTGCCCGATCCGCCGGCCAGAACGATCCCTTTCATCATGTACCTTTCACGTTGTCGCGCCGGCGGGGCCGGCGTCTGTCAGTTTGTCGCGACCAGCGTCGCGTCGAGCATTTCGGCCAGCGCCTCCGGCCAGGGCCGCAGGCTGAGGCCATGCACGCGCGCCAGCTTGCCGCAATCGAGCACGGAATTGGCGGGGCGGGCGGCGGGCGTCGGATATTCGCTCGTCGTGATCGGCGTCACCGTCGGCGTCTTGCCGAGGCGCGGCGCGGCGAGTTCGAAAATCCGCGCGGCGAACAGCCGCCAGGTCGTCGGGCCAGCGCCGGCGCAATGGAACGTGCCGTAGCCTTCCGCCGGCATGCCGCCGGCCTTGATGCGCGCGGCAATCGCCAGGATCGCCTCGGCGAGATCGCCGGCGAAAGTCGGGCAGCCGCGCTGGTCGTCGACGACGCGCAATTCGTCGCGCGTCTCGGCCAGCCGCAGCATGGTCTTGACGAAATTCGCGCCGTGCACGCCATAGACCCAGGCGGTGCGCAGGATGACATGTTCGGGCAGGGCGGCGCGCACGGCGGCCTCGCCGGCGGCCTTGCTCGCGCCATAGACGCCGAGCGGCGCGATCGGGTCGTCCTCGACATAGGCGGTCGGCTTGCCGCCGTCGAAGACGTAATCGGTCGAGACATGGATCAGCGCCGCGCCATGGCGGGCGCAGGCGGCGGCGAGATAGGCCGGGCCGTCGCGATTGACGCGGAAGGCCGCTTCCGCGTTGCTTTCGGCGCGATCGACCGCGGTGAAGGCGGCGGCGTTTACGACGACGCGGGGGCGCAGTTCGTGCACGACGCGTTCGACCGCCTGCGCGTCGGAAATATCGAGTTCGGCGGAGCCGGCCGCATGCACGGCAAGCCCGCGCGCGGCGGCGCGGCGCGCGACTTCCCAGCCGAGCTGGCCATTAGCGCCGGTCAGCAGCACGTCGGTCATTGCGCCGCGTCCTCGCGCAGGCCGAGGCGCTCGCCGCGATATTTGCCGGAGCGGATCGCCTCCCACCACGGCCGGTTGTCGAGATACCAGCGCACGGTCTTGCGCAAGCCGGTCTCGAACGTCTCGCGCGGGCGCCAGCCGAGTTCGGCGGAAATCTTCGAAATATCCATGGCGTAGCGCGCATCGTGGCCCGGACGGTCGGCGACGAAGGCAATCAGCTCGCGCCGCGGCTTTTCGGCGGGCGCGAATTCGTCGATCAGGTCGCAGATGTCGCGCACGACCGAGATATTGGTGCGCTCGGCCTCGCCGCCGATGTTGTAGGTTTCGCCAATCCGTCCGCGCGTCATCACCGTCCACAGCGCGCGGGCGTGGTCCTCGACATAGAGCCAGTCGCGCACGTTCTCGCCGGTGCCGTAGACGGGCAAAGGCTTGCCTTCGAGGCAATTGAGGATGACGAGCGGGATCAGCTTCTCGGGGAAGTGATAGGGCCCGTAATTGTTCGAGCAATTCGTCGTCACCACCGGCAGCTTGTAGGTGTGAAGCCAGGCGCGGACGAGATGGTCGGACGCCGCCTTGGAGGCGGAATAGGGCGAATTGGGCTGATAGGGCGTCGTTTCGGTGAACAGGCCGGTGGGGCCGAGCGCGCCGTAAACCTCGTCGGTCGAGACGTGATGGAAGCGGAAGGCCTGTTTGCGCGGCTCGGGCAGGGCCGACCAATAGGCGCGCGCCGCTTCGAGCAGCGTGTAGGTGCCGAGGATGTTGGTGTCGATGAAGGCGGCGGGACCGTCGATGGAGCGGTCGACATGGCTTTCGGCCGCCAGATGCATGATCGCGTCGGGCTGCGCCTCGCGGAATACCTGGTCCATCGCCGCGCGGTCGCGGATGTCGGCCTGAACGAAGCGATAGCCCGGCCGGTCGGCGACAGGCGTGACCGAGGCGAGATTGCCGGCATAGGTCAGCGCGTCGACGTTCACGACTTCGACGTTCAGTTCGTCGACAAGCAAGCGAATGACGGCCGAGCCGATAAAGCCGGCGCCGCCGGTGACGATGACCTTCATCGCGCAGACCCCGCGTTATATTCGAAACAGGCCGGCAGTTCGGCTAGGAGCGGCTGGACCTTGTCCTTCGCCGACAATTGCGCGTCGGCTTCGCTCACGCCCCAATCGATGCCGAGGGCCGGATCGTTCCAGCGCAGGCCCTTGTCGTGTTCGAGCGAATAGAAATTGGTGACCTTGTAAAGAACCTCGGTGTCCGGCTCGAGCGTCACAAATCCGTGAGCGAAACCGATCGGCACGAGGATCTGGTTCCACGCCTGCGCCGAAATGACGGCGGAGACATGCTGGCCGAAGGTCGGGGAGCCGACGCGCAGGTCGACGGCGACGTCGAGGATCGCGCCGCGCGCGACGCGCACCAGCTTGTCCTGGGCGAAAGGCGGCGTCTGGAAATGCAGGCCGCGCACCGTGCCCTGCGCCATCGAGAAAGCGTGGTTGTCCTGGACGAAATCGAGATCGACGCCGGCGTCGGCAAAGGCGCGCTTGCTGTAGGTCTCCGAGAAAAAGCCGCGCGCGTCGCCGTGCCTCTTGGGCCGGATGATCTTGACCTCAGGGATTGCTAGGCTTTCGACGATGAGCGACACGGCGTCTCCTGACAACAATTCATGGCCGATCCAAGTGCGCGTACGGCGACAACCTGGCGCGATAGTCGGAAACGCCTCCAGTCCTGCGCGCAACAACGATTTGTCGCCGCGGCGGGAAATATAGCGCCCTGCTTTCGCATTCCGCTCCAAGACGCATTGCACGCCCCGAAACGGTCTAAACTCCGTTCCTGCTAACATATCGACCATCATACGTCCATGCGACGCGCGCACGCATCGCCTGAACGGGGCGTGTCGTGCGCGCCGCAGTCCGGCGTTTCAGAGGCCGGCCTGCTCGCGCAGCATGCCAAGCAGGACGTGGGCGAAGGAATAGAGCAGCATCGACCCGATGAGGACAGCGGAGAAATAACGCAAGAAGTTCGGTTCGCTGGCGTATTGCGGCAGGTTCGGTGGCACGAAGCTGACCGCATAGGCCGATTTGCGGCCTGACTCGAGACGGGCCTGTTCGTGCGCGTTGCGCGTGCTGGTGTAGGTTTGCAGGGCGAAGTCCTGCATTTGCTGCAGCTCGGCATATTTCGCCATGACCTGGGAATAGGGCTCTTTCGCTGCGTTCGCCCCCATGCCGATCGGAGCATTGGAGGCCAGGCGTTGCTGCTCCAGCTGGAGTTGGTCTTCCAGCGCCTTGATGCGCGCTTGCAGCACCCTGATCGACGGGGCGTTCTCGCCGAGGAATGTCCGGGCATTGATCATTTCGGACCTGGCGGCGACCAGTTTGGCCTGCAGCGAGGCGATCACCTCGCTCATGGCGCCGACCGTCGATTTGAAGTCATAGACATTATGCTTCTCGCGAAAGTCGGTCAGGTCGCGCGTCGCCTTTTTCAATGCGGCGTCGTAATGCAGCATTTCCTTTTCGGTGAAGCGGACCATGTCCAATTTGGCGCGATCGTTGATCTCGGCGACGAGCGTGTCGACCGTTTCGATCAGGACGTCGGCGAATTTCTTAGCGTATTCGCGCGAAAAGCCTTCGACATCGACGATCAGGAAGGAGCCCGTCTGTTCGTGCACGGTGACCCGGCGGCGGAAATAGTCGAGAAATTTCTCGTCGGGCGCATCCGCCGGCATGCGGTTGACATAATCGACCGTTGGCGCGCTGAACTCCTTGCGCAGGCCAATTTTCTTGTCGACGATCTCCATGACCTTCTGCGACGTCAGCAAGGAGCGCAGCACCTTGACCATGTCCATCGTGCCCGTGCCGCCGAGCAGGCTGCCGAGGGGCGAAGACGCGCCGAGCGACATGCCCTGTTCGCTCGACTTGTAACCGATCTGGAATTCGGAGACGTAGCGTGGGCTGGCGTAGACGAGCGTGTAGAAGGCCGTCAGCAACGTCGGCAGCATGACGAAGAGAAAAATCTTGATCAGGAACTTGTGGCGCTGCTTGCGCACGAGGTTGCGCACATTGAGTTGCAGCACTTCGGCGTTGAGCGCGAAGGGCGCGTCGCCGACGCGCTCGGGCAGCGTTCCTTTCTGGTTCTGTTTTTCGAGGGCGCGCCGCTGGCGACGGCTCATGCCATGGACCTCGACGTCGCGGCCCTGCTTGGCGGCGTTCTTTCCCCCCGGCGCGTCGGCCTGCGGCGAGTGTCGATCGAGGTCGCCCTGCGCCGGCCGTTCCTGTCGCCCGCGCAGCGATGCGTCAGCGGCGGCGTTGGTCTGCGCGTCATTCATCTGTCGATCGTCCACGGTTCTGACCCAGATGTTCCCGATTCACATGATAAACCAGCGCGATCACGCTTCGGCGTCCTCGTCCGCCCCGGCGTAGACCAGTTCGAGGGAACCGCCCTTGAAGTATAGGTTTGCGTCGCGAAAATCTATCCGGCTGCCGGTTTTCGTCGCGCCGAAATAAACGCCGGCGCCGCGGCTCTTGGCGGCGTAGGCCAATTGCATCTGGATGATGTCGGGCAACGAGTTGAACTGGTCGACCAGATAGCAGTCGTAGGGGATGACGGTGAACATCGCCGCCTCGGCGGCCCGGCGCTTGGGGTGCGGCAGAACGGCGATCGGATCGTCGAGATTGTCGGCGCAATCGCAGACCTCGACGACAAAATCGGAGATCAGGCGCGGCGGGATGAAGCTGATGGCGGCCTGGAAACGGATGTTTTCACGCAGCGACATGTTGTTCTGCAGCAGGCTGGGGCCGCCGCCGCGATTCAGCAGCGGCGAAAACCGCACGCCGCGACGAATGACGAAGCCGCGATCCGGCGACGTCACGCCTGAAATCAGGTCGAAGAACATCTCGCGGCGCAAATCCAGCGGGCAGGTCAGTTCGACGAAGCAATCGACCGGCAGGTTGATCGAGGCGTCCTTGAGCAGGAAGCTCGACCCGTTCACCCTCGCGTCGGCTCGTTTCGTCACATTGGCGAGTTGGATCATGCCGTTGCGCTCTTCTTATCGCTGTGACGGGACATCGCCAAAAACGCCAGCCCCGCCAAAGCGAAGCCGAGGGGGTAATAGAGGCTGAGACCATGAACATCATAATGTGGCGAAAATGCACGGCGCGCGTTCTCGGTCAGCGGCAGCAAGGGATTGTAGATGACATATTCCTGGATATGCGGCGGGATGTCCTGAAAGGCGACATAGGTGCCCGACGTGAACATGATCGCCGGATAAATGGCCATCTGCATCTGCTTGATGAAGGGTAGGCGCTTGGCGATCGAATCCAGCAGATAGCCGAAGGTCGCGCCGACGCAATAGGCCAGCATCACCAGCGTCGCAAAATACGGGAAACCGATAAAGGAGAGGCTCTCCGACATCGTGCGGTCGTTGATCAGGTAAAAATAGAAAATCACGATGAGCACGCCGGCGAGGACGCAATAAACTTCCCACATCAGCGAGGCGAGCCAAAGCGAGATCCAGCGAATCTTGCGCCCGACCATGAAACGGGAATCGAGATCAGCCGGCCTTGTCTGGTGCGAGGCGGCCATGAAGGCAGTGTAGATCGCGAAACCGGGGAAGGTGAAGCTCAAATAGGTGACGCCGCCCGGCAAAAGGCGGCCGATGAACCAGAAGGCATAGATATGCACGAGCGTCATGGCGATGGTGCGCGCCACAGTCGAATAACGCGCGCCCGCCCGCCCGCCGCCCTTGCGCTGCAGGCGCTGCAGCAGAATGTTGTAGATGAGCACGACGTTCATATAGGCGATGTCGCCCCATTCGTTCAGGCGAGCGAGCAGCGAGGGCTTGGGGCTGCGGTCCGCGACCGCGCCGAGATCATAGGCGCCCGTCTGGCCCTTTACGGCCTCGACATATTGGGCGCGCCGTCGCCGCGTCATGCTCGACAGCGCGTCGGCGCCGCGCTTCAGGCTGCGCCAGTCGCCCGACATCAGGAACAGCTTGAAGCGTTCCCGCGCCGTCAGTTCGACGCCGGCGCGCTCGAGATCGCCGCGCAATTCCTGGCCGAGAAAGGCGTTGTTCTTGACGAGGTTCTTGGCGACGCCGTCGGCGAACTCGTTGAGCTTGAGTTCGAGCAGCGTCGAGATCAGATGATTGTTGGCGACGACGTCGCCAGGATCGCGGCGCACCCAGTCGAGAAATTCCAGCGCGGCGGCGCGATGGTCGTTATTGGCGGCGAACAGGCGGCCCTTGAGCAGGCGGAAACGCCGGGTGTCCGGCGGGCGGGCGTCGTAGCCGCCGAAAATGTCGAGCGCCATCGCGGGCAGGCGCAATGCAAGACAGACTTCGGCCGCCAGGCAGCGGAGCCACCAGACGAGCTTTGACGCATCCCGCTGCGGCGCGAACGATCCCGACCGATCCTCCATCGCGTCCTGAGCCTTGCCTTTGTTCACTGCGCTTGCGCGTTATCGCCGCGCAAGCCGGCCTCGGTAAAAATCGCGCGGCGCGCCCCCGCGCCCCCGGCGCAGACCGCGCGCTTATAGCACGCGGCGCAGCGCACTGGGAGAGAGAGCCGGCGCGCGCCCGCTCAACGATGCAGCAGATGGCGATAAAACCGCGCGAAATTGCGGCGGACCGCAAGAGAGAGGGAGCTGGCGAGGCTTGGCGGGCGGGCGCGCTGGCGCGTCAGGCGCTCGACGACGACCTCGACCGGGCACGGCAGGCCGGTCTCGCGGTCGACATAGCGCGGATAGAGAATCAAGGCGGCGGCGACGAGTTCGTCGAGCTCCAGACGCCGCGCGCGGCGCGGGCAGGGCAGCAGGTCTTCCGTCAGGCCCCAGCCGGCGTAGAACGGCAGGCCGTGGGCCGTCACCGGCACGCCGCGCAACAGCGCCTCGAAACCGGCCAGAGAGGTCATCGTCTCGACCCGGTCGACCTGCGCCAAGAGCGTGGTGATCGCCACGTCGGCGATGACGTGGTCAGCGTATTGCATCGCCTCCTGACGCGGGATGCGGCCGCGCCGGATGCCGGCTTCGACGTCGGGGTGCGGCTTGTAGACGATCATCGCGTCGGGGTGGCGGGCGCGCACGCGCTTCAGCAGTTCGAGATTGGAGCGCACTTCGGGCGAGCCGAGCCGCACGGAGGCGTCGTCCTCGACCTGTCCGGGCACGAGAATCTTGACCTTGTCGGTCTTGAAGGCGACAGGGCGCTCGTGCGCGTCGTTGTATTTCGACAGGCGGCGTCGGACCAGCGTCTGCCGCAGGTTCTGCGCCCGCTCCAGCAGCTCCGGCGTGAAATCCGTCGCCTCGGCCAGGCGCTCGAAGTCGCTGGGGCCGCGCGGGTCGAAATAGACGCCGGCGGAATCGAAGACCAGCGAGGCCGGCAGGACGAAATCGGCGCCCAGGCCGACCGAGCGCAGGAAGCCGTCCTCGGCGCGCAGCACGGGCGCGCCGTCGCCGGTCGCCGGATTGTCGCCGCCCCAGACGATGATCTGGCTGTCGGCGTCCGTGGCCATGGCGCGCGCCTGCGCGAGGTCGCGGGCATAGAGCGGCGGGCCGGCGACGCCGTCGAGAAAGGGCGCGGCGGCGCGCCTGCGCCACGGCGAAAAGCCGACGCAAATCGAACGGCGGCCGCCATGAAACCGGTCGCGCAGGAACGCCAGCCGGTCGACGGCGGCTTCGAACGCGATTTCCCTGCCGTCATAGGGGTCGAGCCAGCGGCAATAATCGAGATAGGCCGCCGCGCCGAAGGCGTCGCGCGTCGCGCGCGGCAGGGCCGGACCGAAATCGGCGAAACGATCGTCGGTCAGGCCCCAGCCGGCATAGGCGGCGCGGCCGAAACATGTGACGGGCACGCCGGCGAGCATCGCTTCGAGGCCGAACTGGCTCGACACGGCATAGACGCGGGCGCTGCGTTCGATCAGCGCCCAGGGATTGACGTCCTTGTCGATGAGGACGACACCGCGCTCCGCGGCATAGGCGGCGAGATGGCCCGCCTTGCGGCCGGAAAGGGCCTCGGGATGGATTTTCACCGCCACCGTCCGGCCCGGATTTTCGGCGATGGCGCAATCGAGCATGCGCCGGAACGTCGCCTCGTCCGCGCCCGCGCCCGAAACGGAGGCGTCGCCGCGCGTCTGGTCGACGACCAGCGCGATGTCGCGGCCGCGCGGCAGGCCGAGCGCCTCCGACGTCAACATCGGCGCGTGATTGTATTTCGACAGTCGCAGCTCGCGCAGCGCGGCGAGCGACCCTGCGGCGCGGGCGTTCTCCTCGTCGGAAGCGGCGATGCGGCGCAGCACGGCGCCGCGCAGATCGCTGGGCGCGGATGTGTCGTAATAGATTCCCGTGCGGTCGACGACCCAGCCGATCGAGCGCTCGGCCGGGCCGGGCCTGACGGACCGCAGGAAGCCGTCTTCCATCGCCAGATAGGGAATGGCGCGGCTGTCGGCGAAATCGCGGGCCTTTTGCGCCGTCTGCCGATGGCCCCAGCCGAGAATGGCGTTGCAATCGTCGCGGCCCCAGGGGCGAACGCGCACGACATCCGCGCCGGTCAGGGCGACGACGGCGGGACGCAGCCGCCAGACGCCGGGGGAGAAAACGCCGATTCGGCTGAGCGGCTCGTCGTGGACGTCAAGAAGCGCCGGGGGGCGGCGCGGCCGCTCTTCGTCTTCGGCCGTTTCGGCGTCGCGCGCGGCGGCCTGGCTTGCGGCGGGAAGGGACGCCTTGATGCGGCGGAACACCGTTTCAGCGAGGCTCGGCCATGTCGAGTGCAGATAGAAACTGCCGGGAATGAGCGTCCCGGCCTTGATATGGGCGCTGAAGCGGCGCGTCATTTCGAGATCGACGGGGGGCGGATTCGACTAGAACCGGTCGAGATCTTCCGGGCCGTTCGGCTTCGGCGACAGGCCCGGCGCATGATAGAGCGCGTCGCCGAAGGCGATGACCGGAACGCCGTCCTTGATCGCGGCCAGGCCGGCGGTGCTGTTGATCGTCACGACGCCGCGCGCATGGCGCGCGAGCGGGCCGAACGGACCTGATTGCAGATAGATGACGCGATCGCCGAGGCGGCGCTTTTCGACCAGGAAACGCAGGTTCTTGCGGAAATGGCCGTAGCCGATGCCGAGCGGATGCGCCTTGACGACAAGGCGGCAATCGGGCGGCGCGGCGCGCTGGAAGGAATCAAGCACCATGGTGAGGAAGCGGCGGGTGGTCCAGCCGCGGCCATGGCGGAGCAATTGCATATCGTCATGAATCTGCAAGGCGACGATGAAAAAGGACGATTGATTGTCCGTCTCCATCCGCTTGGCGACCGCGAGGTCGCGATTGTAGCTGCGCGCGCGGCGATAGAGCGAGCGCACCCAATAGCGAACTTCCGCGAAAAGCGCCCGCTCGCGATGATGACGATAATTGGGAAAGAGGAAGCGCGTGGCGTGCAGCGTGGTGAAATACAGCACCGCCGCCGCCGACATCCGGCGCGTGGCGTTGGGCAGCTTGGGAACCGCGCCGGGACTTTCGGCCGCGGGCGCAGCCGGGTCGAAACTCTCGAGCAGGCGCGAATTGGCGTTGTTGCCGCCAAGTTCGAAGGTGACGTAGTCGGGCCGGATATAGCCTTCCTCGAAACACCAGACCGGAATGCCGAGCGGCTCGGCGAGGGCGCGAATCGCCCGGTGCAGCGGCCGCTCGTCGCCGAACAGGACAATCGCATGCGGACGCCAATTGTGCAGGATCGGCTCGACCGCCTCGGCATAGCCGCCGAGGCTGGGATGGATCAGTTCGTAGTCCGTGCCGATCGAGAACAGCGCGTCGCCGCCGTTGAACGCCAGTCGGCGCACGGAAAAGCCCTCGCGCTCCGCATAGCGATGCAGATAACGAAAAAACCCGCCAACCGGGCCCTGCAGGAAGAGGAGACGGAATCGCATTTCGGCGGGTCGAACTTTGCTCCGAACAACACAACGAAGCCCGCCGCTTTCAAGAATCCGAAAGCCGCCGACCGAACCATCAAGGGTATAGTTCGATTGGTGGGGTAGTTCAACGCGGCGCGGGCATCGCAATTCGGCAAGGCTTTGATTCATATGTTCGCGCGCTTTCGATGGCGGTTGCGCTGATGCGGCTCGGTCCTGGCTTGTGATTGAAAAGTTCATTGACGCGAGCGCTTTAAGCATCGTCCGCCGCTGGCGGAGACGTTGGCGCGCCTAACGAGATCGCTCGTCAATACAGGGCGCAACGCATCTTCATCGGCGGCCATGGTCGGGGCCGCGCGCAGTAAAACGCCGGCGTGAATCCACGGGAAAAGCCATGTCAATCGATGTATTCCCGCGCGCGTCCTGGTCTTTTGCTTCGAAGACCCGATCCATGAAGCCCTGTCAGACCGGCGGTCCGGAGCGACGCTGATTGACCCGCCTTCGCGCGCATGTCGCCCCGTCGTCAATCTCATCAGGAATTTCACCAATTTCTGCGACGCCGCCGCGTCTGGCGGCGCGCCTGTCGCTGCGCTTGTCCGGCCTCGGCGGCGGGCGCGCGACGACCGCCCCGCGCAACGACACGCGGTCGGCGCTTGAAAACGTCGCGCCGCCGTTTTCGTTCCGTCCGCGGGCAAATTTTGTTAACTTTGGTTAATCGTTCAAAAGGGAGCGAAATTGTCCGCCGTCGGGCCGCAGGCGTGAGGCGATTGCCCGTCCGGCGCACGCGCGGGAGCGAGGCCGAAACCGGCGTCGGCGCGGATATGCGGCAATTTATTCATTATCTTGCGGCACTTTGGCGCTCTGGCGAAGGCGATCGTTGCATGGGCGCTACAGAGCGCTGCGATTCCCGCGCCGGAGGGCGGACGCGCCGCGGCGCAGCTTGGCATGGGGGCGATCAGAAGCTATGGTCCGCGCCAAACAGGGGTTTGCATTTGTCTAAAACTGTTCAACGCGTTGCGCTTGTCGCCTTTCTGGGAGCGGCGCTGGCTGGCTGCGGCGCCCTTCCGAGCGATGGGCCGCTGAGCGCGACGATCGTGTCCGATCAGGGCAGGGCGGACACGACCGGCTACGAAATCATCGACATCGACTCGGTTGCGCTGCAGGCGTTGGGCAATTTCTCGCGCAAGAGCCTTGAGCGGACGTTTGGCAACACCTCGCCCGCGCCGCGTCAGACGGTCCGGATCGGCGACACGCTCGGCGTGGCGATCTGGGAGGCGTCGTCGGGCGGCCTGTTCTCGGGCGTTTCGTCGGGCACCGGCTCGCGCGCCGAGAATCTGCCCACTCAGATTGTCGACGCGACCGGCCACATCATGATGCCCTTCGTCGGCCGCATCCATGTCGCCGGGCTGACGCCCGCCGCCGTGGCCAAGCTGGCCGAGCAGAAGCTGCAGGGCAAGGCGATCGAACCGCAGGTTCTCGTCACCATTCAGAATTCCGTCGGCAGCGCCGCGACCATTTCCGGCGACGTCACCGGCTCCGCCCGCGTGCCGCTGAGCCCCAAGGGCGACCGGCTGATGGAAGTGATCGCGCTCGGCGGCGGCGTGAAATCCCCGCCGCACGAGACGTTCATCCGGGTGACGCGCGGCTCGCGCACGTCCACCGTGTCGCTGGCGACCGTGCTCGATCGTCCGGCCGAGAACATCTACATCCATCCGGGCGACCTGATTCACGTCTATCGTCAGGCCCAGACCTTCACCGCCCTTGGCGCCTTGACCAAGCCCGGCGAAGTGCCGATCGACCGCGAGAACTTCACGCTGGCGCAGGCGCTCGGCATGACGGGCGGCCTCAACGACAGGCTGGCCGACACCGGCGGCGTGTTCCTGTTCCGCTACGAGCAGCCGTCCGTGGTGCGGAACATCCGGCCGCAATCGCCGCTGCTTGAGGGCGGCCGCGCCATTCCGGTCATCTATCGCCTGTCGTTCGCGACGCCGGCGGCCTATTTCCTGGCCAAGTCCTTCGTCGTCAATTCGCAGGATCTGGTCTACGTCGCCAATGCGCCGAGCGTGGAATTCATGAAGTTCCTCGATGTCGTGCGCGCCGCGACCAGCTCGGTTGCCGTCAGCCGTCAGGTCTACGTGCAGATGAGCCAGTGAGGCCGGGCCGGAACCTTGGTTTCCGGCCTGCTTCGCTTTCTCTCACTCGCCGGTCAGCGACGGGCTGACGTCCGGCGAGGGCAGCCGCGTCGAGCCGAAGGGAATCGCCGCCGCGTCGCGGTCGCTGACGTCCTGCGCCGGCAATTCATGCGGACCGGCCCAGACGCCGACGCGTGCGGCGCGCGCCGCCTCCAGCGCCGCATGGTCGGCGTCGGTCGCCAGCCGCCATGGAAAAGCGTAGCCGGCGGAAATCTGCCGCAGGGCGAGATCCTCGCCGTTCACCCAGCAATTGGCCTCGACGACGCCGCGGCGCGGGTTCTGCTGCGGCACGAACAACGGGTCGCAGACGACCTCCTTGCCGCGCAGGAAGTTCTGCAGGACGGCGCGGGCCATCAGGCCGCAGGCCAGCCGCTTGCCGCTGTCGTCGCGGCAGACGTCCTCACGGCCGACGGCGGCGACGCGGGCGAGGCGGATGCGCATGTCGGCGCTGTCGAACATGATCGAATTGATGGCGTCGAAGGGCGGATTCATGCGCATGCGCCGCTGGAAGCCGGCCTGCGGCGAGGAAGGGGCGGCGAGCAGGTCGACCTGCTCCTCAAGTTGCGGCAGGGGCCGGCCCGGCGCGCTCGGCGGCTCCACGGACTTGCGCAGCGCAGGCGCGTCGCCGGACTGGCTTTTGGCCGGACCCTGCGTGCGCGCCGCCTGATTGCGCGCGACGAGAAAGCCGCCGGCGCCGCCCGCCAGCAGGCAGAGAAAGGCGACGACGCCGAGAAACCATGGCGATCCGCTCGCGCGCCTTGCCTCCGCCGCCGCGCCGGGATCGGCGGCGGCGCTGGACTTCTCGCTCTTGCGGGAGCGTGGCGGCACGTGTGGAAACCTCGAAAATCATCGTCACGGGCGAGCGATGGCCCGGCCGCGCGGAAATTGCCAAAGCGCGGCGACGGCGGCAAGCCTGCCGTTGCGGCCGTCGCGCGCCGCAGCCGTCAGAGGCGGTCGCCGCCAACGGCGAAGACGTCGCCGCCATAGCCGGCTTCAAGCGGGATTTTCAATGCCCGCTCGCCATTGAGCGTGGTCGGCTCGGGCAGAACCGAGACGATGCGGCGGGCCTGCGCCGCGCCGATGGCGGCCGCGACGGTCGGACTCGCGTCGAGCATTTTCAGGTTCATGCGGGTCGGGAAGATGATGGTGTAATTGCCGGCCTCCTGCTCGCGCAGGGCGTGGCCGGGGTTCACCCAGACCGAATCGACCGATTCGCCGCCGTCGTGCACGGCGAGCTGGTCCGCCGGCGCGGCCGCGAGGAAGAAATGCGTGTCGAAGCGCTTCGGCACGACCGGCGGCGTAATCCAATGCGCATAGGGCGTCAGCAGGTCGAGCGCCAGAACGAGATCCTCGTCCGACAGCATGTCGGCGAATGTCTTGCCCGACGCGGCGAGCGCGGCGCAGCGCCGGCCGTCGACGAGAGCGTCCGATCCGCGCGGGCGCGCCAGCAGGACGCCGCATTCCTCGAAGGTTTCGCGGATGGCGGCGACGCGGAAGGCGCGCGCGGCCGGATCGAGGCCCGCGACATCGGCGCAGCGGACGGCGTCGGCCGCCAGCACATCGTCCGGCGGGTCGATCTTGCCGCCGGGGAAGACGAGCGCGCCGGAGGCGAAGTCGATCTGGTGGTGACGGACGACCATGAAGACTTCAAGGCCGGAGGCGCCGTCGCGCAGCAGCAGGATGGTCGAGGCGGGACGGATCGGGACAGAGTTGGTCATTCGGCGTTTCCATTGTTGCAGGCGCCTTCTTGGTTGGAGCGGGCGCGTGCGGGCAGGATCGCATATTTCCCGCAAGGCGCACGCGAAAATCGCCTGCGCCTTGCCCGCGCATGCGGCGTTTGGTCGCCGGGCCAAAGTGCCGGAAAATGGCCAAGGCATTCAAAAAGCATATGAAAATCAATTTCTTGGGCTGTCGCCCCTGATGCGGTCCGCGCGCCGATTTTTGAGATGAATCAAGGCCGAAAGCCAAGCCTCAGTTCAGCATCGCGCGCGATATCGGCCTTTTTGGGGAACAACGCTATGAAGCTTGCGGCTATGCTCTGGATCATGATCGGCACCACGTTTGCGGGCATGCTGGTCGTTGCGGTTCTGTTGGTCCCCAGCCTGCAGGCGCAGGCGAAAATGTGGATTGCGATCGCCGCGGCGACCGGCGCCGTGCTGGGCGTGCCGGTGGCTCTGACCGTCGCCAAGGCGATCGAGCGTCAGACGCAGCGCTGAAGCTTCGCAAAACAGGAGATCGCGCGGCCGGCGGCAAGCGTCCGGCCGCGCCTGCCTGTGCGCCCTGCGCCGGCGGCAATGGCCGCGACGCGGGGCTGCGGGCGTTTTGCCGTGTGCGGGCTTTTGTCTTGGGTCAGAGCTTGCGCAGGAAGCCGGCGAAGCGCATCAGGCCTTCCGGCCAGGGGCCGTGGCCGCTCTCGACATTGATATGGCCGGAGGCGCCGGCGTCGGCGAATTCCGCTCCGAGACGGTCGGCGAAGGCGCGCGCGTCGGCCAAGGACGCATGCCGGTCGTCGTGACTGGCGACGACGACGGCCGGGAAGGGCAGCCGGCCAATCTCATTGAAGAATGCGTGGTCGATCGCGCTCAGGTCGGGCGAATGCCGCGACGGCGGCGCGACGAAAAAGCCGCCCTTGACCCAGGGCGCGACGCGCCGCGCGGCGTGGGCGGCGGCCAGCACGCCCAGCGAATGGGCGACGAGCACGACCGGACGGGTCGCCTTTTCCACGGCGGCGACGATGCGCGCCTCCCAATCGATCAGTTTTGGCGAATGCCATTCGTCCTGGACGATGCGCCGGGCCGTCGGCAGTTTGGCCTGCCAGCGCGATTGCCAGTGATCGGGGCCTGAATCGCCGAGGCCGGGGATCAGGAAGATGTCGAGTTCGGATGTCTTCATGCGCTTCAGGTAATGGCTGGGCCGGACGAGTCAATCCAAACGCTGGCCGGCGCAACAAAAAGGGCCCGGCTGGCGAGCCGGGCCCCATATGTCGCCTTGCGGCGGCGGATCAGTGCTTGGCGACGACCGGGGCCGGACCGCCGAAGGCGTAGGACAGGCCGAGGCGCACGGCGTGCGAGGTCAGCTTGTGCTTCTCCGTCGTCGTCACAACCAGCGGCTCGAACGGCAGCGCCCAAGGAACCGAATGCTTGACCGTACCGAGATCAGTAAAGCGATATTCGGCGCGCAATGACCAGTTGTTGTCGAGCGCATAGGCGACACCAGCGCCAACCGTGTAGCCATAGCGGGTCTTTTCGAACTTGGAATTCATACTGGCCTGTTCGATTGCTCCACCCGATATGGTCTGCCAGTAGGAATGCGTAACATTGGCGAAGGCCAGACCGCCTGTCACGTAGAACAGGGTGCGGTCCATGGCGAACCCGAGCCGAGCACGGGCCGATCCTTGCAGGCCGTAGCTCGAACGATACCCTCGGCCTTCCAGTGCGTCAGGATAAATAGGCGGGAAGACCAGATGCTCGATCGTTTCAGCATCACGGTTCTTGACCGATGCGCCTTCGAGGTCTGCCTCAAGGCCATAGACGAGCGCACCAACCTGGCGATTGTATCCGAGGTGCGCGCCGCCGACGAAGCCGTTTTTCTTGTTTGTTCCGTAAGACATGGGGGTCGTGGTGGCAACGATGCCAGAGCCGGTGTCGATTACCCCACCGACAAGTTGACCGGAATACTTGTCGTGCTGCTGCATCCAGCCGCCCTGAACGCCGGCATAGAAGCCCGACCAGGTGAACATCGGCGCGGCGAGAACAGGCGCGGGCGCCGGGATGCGGGACGGCAGATCAGCGGCCGAAGCGGCGAACGGCATAAGGCACAGCACGGCGCCGGCAATGAATTTCTTCGACATGGCTTCCCCCAGGAGACGCGCACAACAATTGCGCATTCGGTCAAGCTCTAGGCCGGGGAAGTTTTTACGTTTGTTTACAAACATGAAAGACCGCGATTGTTGCCTGCGGGCAACAGTCGCGGCCGTCTGTCAGGCAGGCCGAAGGCTCAGGCTTCGCCGAAGACGCGGCGGAAGATCGTGTCGACGTGCTTGAGGTGGTAGCCGAGGTCGAACTTCTCTTCGAGTTCGGCGTCGGTCATCACCGCCTTCACGTCCGGGTCCTTCTTCAAAAGCGTGAGGAAGTCGCCCTCGCCGCGCCAGACCGGCATGGCGTTGCGCTGCACGTATTTATAAGAATCCTCGCGGCTGACGCCCTTCTGCGTCAGGGCGAGCAGCACGCGCTGCGAATGAACGAGGCCGCCGAGGCGGTCGAGGTTCTTCTGCATGTTCTCGGGGTAGACCAGCAGTTTGTCGATGACGCCGGTGAGGCGCACGAGCGCGAAGTCGAGCGTCACGGTGGCGTCGGGGCCGATCATGCGCTCGACCGAGGAATGCGAAATATCGCGCTCGTGCCACAGCGCGACATTCTCCATCGCCGGGATCGACATGCCGCGCACGAGGCGGGCGAGGCCGGTGAGGTTTTCCGTCAGCACCGGGTTGCGCTTGTGCGGCATGGCCGAGGAGCCCTTCTGGCCTTCCGAGAAATATTCCTCGGCTTCCAGCACTTCGGTGCGCTGCAAATGGCGGATCTCGACGGCGACGCGCTCGATCGACGAGGCGATGACGCCGAGCGTGGCGAAGAACATGGCGTGGCGGTCGCGCGGGATGACCTGCGTCGACACCGGCTCGACCGACAGGCCCATCTTGGCGGCGACATGCTCTTCGACGCGCGGGTCGATGTTGGCGAAGGTGCCGACCGCGCCGGAAATGGCGCAGGTGGCGACATCCTTGCGCGCCGCGACGAGGCGCTCGCGCGCGCGGCTGAATTCGGCGTAGGCCTCGGCCATCTTCAGGCCGAAAGTCACCGGCTCGGCGTGGATGCCGTGCGAGCGGCCGATGGTCGGCGTCATCTTGTGCTCGAAGGCGCGGCGCTTGATGGCGGCGAGCAGCGCGTCGAGATCGGCGATGAGCAGGTCGGCGGCGCGGGCGAGTTGCACGGCAAGGCAGGTGTCGAGCACGTCGGACGAGGTCATGCCCTGATGGACGAAGCGCGAATCCGGGCCGATGAACTCGGCCAGATGCGTCAGGAAGGCGATGACGTCATGCTTGGTGACGCGCTCGATCTCGTCGATGCG
>ERZ1645192.1000-NODE-1000-length-23885-cov-22.861435_pt1 | contig 23885 bp, 20 predicted proteins | sample MGYA00575354_ERZ1645192 | MGnify/ENA primary metagenome ERZ1645192 (study PRJEB40844, sample SAMN11349763) | freshwater sediment metagenome | isolation source: river sediment | host: Sediment | place: India: Faizupur Khadar , New Delhi | collected 2017-02-21 ... | reverse complement strand
CCGCCCGCATTGATGGCAGCCACACCGGTAGGCGCTACCACAGCTATTTGTTTTGGAGAAGTTTCGCGCAGACGATGCAAAAAAGTGGTTTTACCGGTTCCGGCTTTTCCTGTAAGAAAAACATTCTGATTAGTAAGTGTGGCAAACAGCGAGGCGTATTCGTGAGCAGAGTATGTTTCAGGCATTTTCAGGTTTTTAATTTCTTTTTTCAATCTTAGAATTAACACACAAAAATAGAGAAAAATGAGGATATAAAAAAACCGTTGCTTTCATTTCAGAGCAACGGTTATTCATTATTTATTGATTTATGATAGCTACATCATTATCAGAAAGTTGAGCTAATTCCTTTCACTTTTGAGAAAGAAAACGAGGCAAGCTTTTCTATTTGTTCTGTTCCTTAGCCCAGCTGTCCTTCAGCGATACTGTGCGGTTGAATACCAGTTTTTCAGCAGTGCTGTCCGGGTCAACATTGAAATAACCGATGCGCTGAAACTGGAAACGATCCAGCGGTTGTGCATCTTTCAGGTATTCTTCCACGTAGCAGTTGGTTTTTACTTCCAGCGAACCGGCATTAATCAGTTCGCGGAAATCACGCTCGTCGGCCGATGGATTTTCAACACTGAACAACCGGTCGTACAGGCGTACCTCTGCAGGCAGACTGTGTGCTGCCGAAAGCCAGTGAAGGGTTCCTTTCACCTTGCGGTTAGCATCGGGCATACCGCTTTTTGTCAGCGGGTCGTATTCGGCATATACTTCGGTAATGTTTCCGTCTTCGTCTTTTTTACATCCGGTACATTTTACGATGTAAGCCGATTTCAGCCGGACTTCCTGTCCCGGAGTCATGCGGAAAAACTTCTTAGGTGCTTCTTCCATGAAATCCTCGCGCTCCATCCAGAGTTCGCGTGTGAAAGCAATGGTATGAGTACCCGAATTTTCATCTTCGGGATTATTTACCGCTTCCATCATTTCGGTTTTTCCTTCCGGATAATTGGTGATGATAAGTTTCACCGGGTTGATTACAGCGCTCACTCGAGTCGATGTTTTATTAAGTTCCTCGCGAACGGCATGTTCGAGTAGTCCGAGGTCAATAATTCCTTCAACCTTGGTGTAGCCTATTTTGTCGATGAAATTGTGAATACTTTCGGGAGAATACCCTCTCCGGCGCAGTCCGCAAAGGGTCGGCATGCGCGGATCGTCCCAGCCACTCACCAATCCTTCCTGAACCAGTTGCAGCATCTTGCGTTTGCTCATCACGGTGTAAGTGATGTTCAGCCTGTTGAATTCAATTTGTTTCGGGCGGTATTCCGTTTCCTTAAACTGGTCGATAAACCAGTCGTAAAGCGGACGGTGCACAACAAATTCGAGTGTACAAATGGAATGGGTGACTCCCTCGAAATAGTCGGATTGCCCGTGGGCAAAATCATACATCGGATATACTTTCCAGGTGTAACCGGTGCGGTGATGCGGGTGAGTGGTGATAACCCGATAGAGTATCGGATCGCGAAAATGCATATTAGGCGAAGCCATATCTATCTTGGCACGCAATACCATTTTGCCATCGGGTATTTCGCCTGCTGACATTTTCATGAACAAATCCAGATTCTCCTGCACCGATCTATTCCGGTACGGGCTTTCGGTTCCTGCTACAGTGGGAGTACCTTTTTGCTGAGCAATTATTTCAGATGATTGTTCATCCACATAGGCTTTACCTTCGTTGATAAATCTGACGGCCAAATCCCACAGTTGCTGAAAATAATCGGATGCATAATACACATTATTCCACTTGTAACCCAGCCACTTGATATCTTCCATGATGGAATCCACATATTCCACGTCCTCTTTCACCGGATTGGTATCGTCAAATCGGAGATTACACGTTCCGTTGTATCTTTCGGCTATTCCAAAATCAATGCAAACAGCTTTGGCATGACCAATGTGCAGATAACCGTTCGGTTCAGGCGGGAAACGGGTCTGAATACGTCCGTCATTCACTCCTGCGGCAAGGTCATCTTCTACAATTTGTTCGATAAAATTTAAACTCTTTTCCATAAGCCTCTCAAAATCCTGCCTGTGGCAGGTAGGCTCCCCGAAAGGGAGACTTGTTTTATATCAATTATTACTAATATTTTCTTTCTTTTTGCTATGCAAGTCCTCTGTTCGGGAGGAACCTGGCAGGTTTTTTTTAATCAAAATAGCCCTTAATAATGCCTCTCGGAGAGTTTTTGATAAATTGAAGTATTTCATCGCGTTCATTGGTAGCCGGAAGTTCAGCCTGAACCCGTTCAACCGAATGGGTGGTGTTCATTCCCGATTGATAAATGAAGCGGTAAACATCCTGAATATCGCGAATCTGCTCGTTGGTAAAGCCCCTGCGACGTAATCCGATGGAATTGACACCTGCATAGGACAGCGGATCGCGGCCGGCAGTGATAAAGGGAGGTACATCTTTAGTGACTCTGGATCCACCCTGAATCATGGTATGAGCTCCAATGCGACTAAACTGATGAATCATAGTGCCTCCTCCGAGCACCGCATAATCGTCAATTTCCACTTCACCGGCAAGCTGGCAGGCGTTACTCATAATGACATTATTGCCTAACACACAATCGTGTGCCACATGACAATAAGCCATGAGCAGGCAATTGTCGCCGACCACCGTTTTTCCTTTCGACACAGTGCCTCTGTTCACAGTTACAAATTCGCGGATGGTAGTATTGTCGCCAATTATTACCAGGCTTTCTTCGCCTTTGTATTTGAGATCCTGTGGAATACCTCCGATAACGGCACCTGGAAAAATCCGGCAGTTCTTGCCGATTCTCACTCCTTCGAGTATAGTTACGTTAGAGCCGATTGTGGTTCCTTCACCTATTTCTACGTTTTTATCTATTGTTACGAATGGTTCGATTACGACCGTACGGGCAATTTTAGCATCTGGATGAATGTATGCAAGTGGTTGTTTCATAAAATTATTTGAGTGCTTTGAACCTCGTAAAATGAGACTTTAAGTGCACTTGTGAGTATTTTAATATTTAAATTTATTCATAAAAAAAACACTTTTAGAAAAAGAGCAGGAATCATATATCCAACTGCTATTTTTCCTTAAGCAAAATAAAGGCTATTTATTTTTAATTACCTGAGCCATAAACTCGGCCTCGGTAGCGATTACACCGCCCACGAATGCGTAACCTTTCATCGTAGCTATTCCTCTTCGAATTTCGTCCATCAGCGATACGTGAAAAACTACGGTATCACCCGGCACTACTTTCTGCCGGAATTTCACATTGTCTATTTTCATAAAATAGGTGGAATACAACTCGGGATCTTCCAGTTGACTCAACACGAGCAAACCTCCTGTCTGTGCCATGGCTTCAATGAGCAGTACTCCCGGCATGACCGGTTCGTCGGGGAAATGACCCATGAAAACAGTTTCGTTGGACGATATATTTTTAACGCCTATGATGGAACGTTCGCGAATTTCGAGAATTTTATCGACCATGAGAAATGGCCAGCGATGCGGCAGCATTTTCCGGATGGCATTGGAATCGAGCAAAGGAGGCACCGTGTCATCATACAGAGGCGACTGCACTTCCTGTCCTTTTATTTCTTTGCGAATCAGTTTTGCCACTTCGGTATTCACCTTGTGTCCAGGGAACCGGGCAATGACTTTTCCATGAATCTGCTTTCCCGCCAAAGCCAGGTCGCCGATAATATCGAGAAGTTTATGACGGGCCGGTTCGTTTTTGAATTTCAAATCGCCGCTGATAATACCTAACTCATCGACTTTCACCCGGGGGTGTTTCATCAGATCGGCCAGTTTGTTCAGTTCATCCTGAGGCATTTCTTTATCGTAAATAACGATTGCATTTTCCAGGTCGCCGCCCTTTATGAGATTCTGACTAAGAAGTGGCTCTATTTCTCTTACAAATACAAATGTTCTGCAACCGGCTATTTCTTTTCCAAAATCAGACAAATCTTCGAGAGTAGCATACTGCGCCGGCAACACGGGAGAATTGTAGTCAACGTAAACATCCACACTGAAGTGATCGTCGGGCAGAATAGTGATTTTCGCATTGGTTTCTACATCGTGATAATCTATTCTTTTCTTGACGATGTAAATATCTTTTTCAGCTTTAAGCTGTTCTTCTACTCCCGCTTTTTCAATTTCTTCGTAATAATACCGGGCACTTCCGTCGAGGATTGGAAACTCGGGAGCATCCACTTCTATCAGGCAGTTGTCAACCTGCCAGGCAAAAAGAGCTGCCATGGCATGTTCAATGGTGCTAACCTGCATTTCTCCCCTTTTAAGTATGGTACCGCGATTGGTGGAAACCACATAATCTGCCAGCGCCGGTATATCGGGCTGTCCGGGCAAATCGGTCCTCCTGATTCTGATTCCATGATTCACGGGAGCGGGAAGAAAAGTGATATTAATTTCCACTCCGGTGTGAAGTCCTTTACCTTTCAGTCCGAAAGCTGATTTGATTGTTCTTTGTGTTGCCATATTTTTATGATTTGGATTTAGCAGTCCGAAGTTTGAGTATTAAAGTTATGAGCTTGCTGAATGAATTTAAATTCATTCCCGTTGTAATTATTTAAAACAAAAAAAACTTCTCTTCCGGCAGGAAACCTCTTCTTTTTCAGGTTTTTACTTTTTTTACTGAAAGTATTTATCCGGTTTACTTCATTCCTGTTCGGATCTTCAGGTTTTGAGTTTCTTGTTCAGTGCTTTGTATTGCCAAGTACGAGTTTCAGGTTTTCTATTTGCTTCTGCAGTTCGTTAACTGTGCGCTGTAAATCGGGCAGATTTTTATAAACTACAGATGCCCTGCGAAAGGTGCCGACGGGTACTGCCGGATAACCCTGCATGATGCTGTTGGGTTCCTTCACGTTGTTTGGAACACCGGTCTGAGCTCCGAACACGCATCCGTCGGCTATTTCGATATGACCGGATATGCCAACCTGACCTGCAAGAACACATTTTTTTCCTATTTTGGTAGATCCGGCTATTCCGGATTGGGCTGCAATGACAGTATTTTCTCCGATTTCAACGTTGTGAGCTATTTGTACCAGATTATCCAGCTTCACACCCCGTCGGATGATGGTGCTTCCGAGGGTAGCACGGTCGATGGTAGTATTGGCACCCACTTCTACGTCATCTTCGATCACTACATTACCTACCTGAGGAATTTTTCTGTATGATCCGTCGTTTGCCGGTGCAAAACCGAATCCGTCCGATCCGACTACTGCTCCGGCCTGAAGAATACAGTTTTTTCCGATTATGCATTCCTTTTCTACCCTCACTCCGGCGTGCAATTGGGTGTTTTCACCAATTTTTACATTTTCACCTATATATCCTGAAGCATCTATGGAAGCATAGTTTCCTATTTCCGCCCCTTCACCTACAAATACAAACGGAGCTATGTAAACGTTTATCCCTATTTTGGCTGAAGGTGAAATGTGTGCCAGTGCCGAAACACCGTTTTTCTTTGGTTTCAACTGCTCGATGGATGATAAAAGCATTGCAAGCGATTCGTAGGCATTATCCACTTTAATAAGCGTGGCTTTCACTTCCTTTTCTGGTTCGAAATCGCGGTTAACCAGTATTATACTGGCATTGCTCTCGTATAAATAATGACTGTATTTGGGATTTGACAAGAAGCTGAGCGTTCCGTTTTCACCTTCTTCTATCTTTGAAAATTCACGAACTTTTACGGCCGGATCGCCTATGATCTCGCCGTGAAGGTATTCAGCTATTTGCTGTGCGGTGTACTCCATATCTTAAAAAAATTTGGGTGCAAAATTACAAAACTATTTTCAATAATTATTCTCTGACCTTAATAAAAGCCAATTATATCTTACAGTAGCACAAAAAATGTTTTTCTACTGTTTTAGTCAGTACCTGAATATTCAGCATATCCGAAGCATCGGCAATGTCTTTAATTGTTCCATCCTTATAAAGAATACTAATACTCTCATCTTCTGGACTGTACGTATCTGTAGAAACGACCTCTTCGCCGATGAAATAAGCGGCTTCGTAAGCTGAAATTCCAAAATGTTCCTGATATTTTTTCAGGTATTTTTCGCGCAGTTCATCTCCCTGTTGTTTGCCTGTAAGACTTTCTACCTTGAAGAGTTTTCGGTTGGCAAACTGGCTGCAGAGTGCAGCAAGCACAGTGTCTTTACACTGTTCGCTCCATACTTTGATGGCGCAGAGCACATCGGCATCATCCAGCATAGCAAAATGATCCAGCGTTTCGGCCGTTTGAATGAAGTCGTTCCGGCTAATATTATTGTAAAGAAAATACTTCAATGCCGGCGAACCAAAAAGTTCTACTCCCTGCGATGCAATTTCTTTTGCTCTTTTCAGAATATTTATCAGCATTTTTTCGGCTGCCACCGAGGTTTTATGCAGATATACCTGCCAGTACATCAGGCGGCGGGCGACCAGAAATTTCTCAATGGAATAAATACCTTTGGCTTCCACCACCAGCTTGTCGTTGTGTAGATTCAGCATTTTGATGATGCGCGAAGCTCCGATAATCCCTTCGCTCACGCCACAGAAAAAACTGTCGCGGCTCAGGTAGTCGAGCCTGTCCATATCCAACTGGCTGGCAACGAGTTGATGCAGAAAATGTTTCGGATACTGATTGGTGAAAATCTGCAGGGCTGTTTCGAGCCGGCCATCGAAATCGTCATTAATCCGCTGCATCATCCACAGCGAGATATCTTCGTGTGATGTTCCCTGTACAATGCTATTCTCGAGTGTGTGCGAAAAGGGTCCGTGACCGATATCGTGAAGTAGCATGCAGGCTCTGGCTGCATCTTCTTCGGTGGCACTGATATTCTGCCCGGTAAGCCTGAGCTGGGCTATTGCCTCACCCATCAGGTGCATGGCACCCAGCGAATGAAGCATGCGGGTATGCTGTGCTCCGGGATATACGAAGGATGACAATCCCAACTGTTTGATTCGGTTGAGCCGCTGGAAATAACGGTGTTGAATGATATCATACAGAAAATCGTTCGGGATATTGATAAATCCAAACACCGGATCATTGATAATTTTTCGCTTCATAGGCCCCCTAACCTCCTAAAGGGGGAATTTGGTAAGTTGAAATGACTTTTTATTACAAATATATTGAATACAAATTTTTAATTATAGCTTGAAGTCTGAAACACGAAACCCGAATTTTAAGAAAACAAATTACTGTTCGAAACTGCATTTTGACCGGTATTATTTCTTGCAATATCGCCGGGAAGCAACGTTTTTTTTAAGAACAATAAATTATGCGAAAAAACACAAATTATGAAAGAAATTCTTGTTCGGAAAAAACGGTGCTAATCAGTGTGATTTTTCTTCAGGCAAATCAGAATAAAATTAGTTTCGGGCTCAGCGAACCCGAAACTCAGAACTAATAAGCCAGTATATCTGAGAGCCACTCCCAAGCTCTTCCGACTGCCGGTATATGCAGTCGTTCGTCGGGTGAATGAACTCCCCGCATGGTTGGGCCGATAGAAATCATATCCAGATGCGGGTATTTCTTCAGAAAGAGACCGCATTCCAGTCCGGCATGAATGGCTTTCACTTTTGGCTCGGTTTTGTAGAGTTTTTTGTAGCTTTTTTCGGCAACTTTCAGTATTTCTGAATTCAGGTTTGGTTTCCAGCCCGGATAGCCGTCGCCGTGAGTTACCTTGCATCCGGCCAGTTTCAGTACAGCTTCCACCTGATGTGCAATGTCGTATTTGGCCGATTCTACTGAACTTCGCTGGCTGGTGGTGATAATAATTTGTTCTCCTTCTTTCATTTTCACCGAAGCAAGGTTGGTGGATGTTTCCACCAGTCCGGGCATATCCATACTCATCTTTTTTATGCCATGAGGACACGCGTAGAGTGCATTCAGCAGTTTTCTGGTACTTTTTTTAGTCAGGGTTTCTTTTGGAGTTTCATCCGAATGAAGTTCTATACGCATTTTGGTTTCAATATTCTGAAATTCCTCTTCAATATCTGAAACTACCCGGTTGAAAATAACCCGTACATTTTCCTTTTCCTTGTAAGGCACACAAGCTGTGGCTGAAGCTTCGCGCGGTATGGCATTTCGGAGATTTCCACCATCGATTTTAACTAAACGAAGATCCATATCCCGGAGCATATTCCACAAAATCCGATTCAGTAATTTATTGGCATTGGCACGGTGTTTATCAATATCGTCGCCGGAATGGCCACCTGAAAGTCCTGAAACCGAGACCGAAAATGCAAAATATCCTTTCGGAGTTTTCTTCGTTTGGTAATTGAAAGTAGCGGTTGTATCAATTCCTCCGGCACAACCTACGAATATCTCGCCGTCATCTTCCGAATCAAGATTGATGAGCACATCGCCGGTGAGCATATCGTTGCTCAACGCAAATGCACCGGTCAGGCCGGTTTCTTCGTCGGTAGTGAAGAGGCATTCGAGGGGAGGATGTTTGATATTATCGGATGCAAGCACACCAAGCATCAAAGCCATGCCGATTCCGTTGTCGGCGCCCAGCGTGGTACCTTTTGCCCGTAGCCATTCACCGTCAATTTCGGTCTGTATCGGATCTTTTTCAAAATCATGTTCTACGTTACTGTTTTTTTCGCACACCATATCCATGTGCGATTGCAGAATTACGGTTTTTTTATTTTCATATCCCGGAGTGGCCGGTTTTGTAATTAACACATTACCTGCTTCGTCCGTTCGGGTGGGCAGGTTGTTTTTTTTACCAAATTCCTGCAGGTAAGCTCTTATTTTTTCTTCTTTTTTGGATGGACGCGGAATCTGAGTGATTTCGTAGAAATGATTCCAAACGATTTGCGGTTGTAAGTCTTTCATATATATGTTACGTTTTAAAATAATTTATTACTTTGAAAAAAAGAAATTACTGATAAATGTTACGTGAAAAACTTTTTTTCATCATCGTAATATTTAACACTCGAAGCTACAAATATAAACAAAAGAAACGTAACTAAGGTTTTTTACAAGTTGCAAAAAGTGTCATTTGTTAAATAACTGAATATTTTTTGCATTTTATCTCCAAATTAGCTTCATTTTGTTTCCAATCGGGTTTACATTTACACCAAAAAGGGATAAAATATGTGCATTTAAGCTTTTTTATATCTAAAGGTTAGCGATAAAGTCTTACTTTTGTAGTCAATATGTCATAAGTTGTTAACCTTATTGAAATACCTTTGAAGAACTTCTTACAAATCATTAAAGATTTCGATACCATTACTTTACCTGAAATGGGTAAAGTAATGCTGCTCAACCGTACAGATGTAAAATTTTCTTTCCATCGCGATTTGTTATCTGATATTCTGACACTTGCCAAAGCCGATTACCTTTCTCTGGTAATCAACGAACAACATTACGCCGACTACGAAACACATTATTTTGATACTCCGGAATACGGTTTCTATCTTGATCATCATAATAAACGGCTGAATCGGTATAAAGTGAGGACAAGAAGTTACGTGAATTCGGATTTGCATTTTTTTGAGATAAAATTCAAATCAAATAAAGGCCGTACCATTAAGAGCCGTATGAAAATAGCACAACCCGATTCGTGTATTACGGAAGAATGCGCTGAATTTCTGAAAACGAAAGCCGGTATTTCGGCCGAAAACTTAAAAAGAAGCATTCAGGTAAACTACAAACGAATTACGCTGATAAACAAGGGAATGACCGAACGAATTACCATCGATTTTGACATGAGTTATTTGATCGATGGAGCCAGGTACGAATATCCCGAACTGATAATTCTGGAAGTGAAACAAAACAAATCAAGCCAATCCCGGTTTATGGAAATCATGCATGAGCAGCACCTGCATCGAGTATCGCTTAGCAAATACTGCTTCGGTATTGCCAGCTACGTGGATGGAATTAAAAAGAATTACTTTAAAAATCAAATACGTTATGTTAAAAAAATTTGCAACACAGCACTCAATTAAATTCATTGTACTTCTTTCATTTTTTGTAATCATTCCTTTTTCTCCGCTACCGGCTCAGGACGAACTGATGATGGAAGAAACCGGCCAAATGCTCAATGAGGAACCGGTAGCATCACTCAGCCCCGACAGTGTGCTGAGAGCTGAATTCAAAGCCGTAATCAAACCACCCAAAAAAGAGGAAGTAGAGCTTGGATTAACTTTTTTTCTGAGTTTGTTGCTGGATTTACTCATGGTTTTTCTCATTATCCGAACGATATATTACCCCAATTACCGTAAACTGGACACAGTATTCACCTTCGTGATGTTCAATGTGTCTATTTTTCTGCTCATTTCACTGCTCAATCAGATAAAAATATCGATGGGTGCGGCATTCGGTCTTTTTGCCGTATTCACCATGCTCCGATATCGCACTGCAGGCATCAGTATCAAGGATATGACTTATTTGTTTATATTTATTGCGTTGGGTTTGATCAGCGGAGTGCGACTACAGATTCATGATTTGCTCATTATCTACGCAGTTATCTATGTGATGCTTTTCTTACTGGATACCAGGTATTTCATCAAACGCGAATCTACCAAAACCATATTTTTTGACAACATTGACCTTATAAATGCTTCGAAAGAAAAAGAACTGATCGAAGAATTAAAACTTCGTACCGGGCTAAAAATCCATCGTGTATCCATCGAAGACATTTCATACCTCAGAGACAGCGCTACCATAACCATTTATTACTACGACTAATGCGTAAAATAACATTCGTACTGTTTCTTTTAGCGTTCCTTACCGGTGTAAAAACAATGGCTCAGGCTCAGTACGGCACATGGACGAGCGTTGGTGTAGAGAAAAAACTGGGTAAGTGGAAACTGGAAGCCGATACCGAAATCCGCACCATATACTACCTCAGGCTGATAAACCGGTGGAGCATTGGACTGGATGCTGAATATAAAATTGCAAAGCCACTTGAAGTAGGTTTGAGCTACACGTTGATGAACGTACTCGACCAGAAATACCTGAATTACCAGTTCAGAAACAGGTTCAACGCGGGTATCACCGGAAAGCAAAAATGGGGAAGATTTGATTTTTCCCTGTCAGAAGGTCTTCAGCTGACGACAAAAAATGCCAGCAAAAGAATTGACGATTACGGCAATACAGATACGTATAAGATAAATCCTGCCCTGATGTGGAAAAATTCAATGCAGGCAGAATACGACATACCGAAAAGCAAACTCACACCCGGTGGTGAAATAGAAAGTTACTACGAGCTCAACAATCCGGATGGGAACAAATTTGACAAACTTCGGTATTCGCTATTCTTAAAATATAAAATCAACAAACACAACTCCCTGAAACTTGCCGGAATCTACAACGACGAACTGGGCTCCGACGATGCCGATTACTCCGGTAAATATATTGTGGATCTCAAATTTTCTCACACATTAAAATAACTGATTATGAATAAATTACTCAAACAACTGTTCATGCTGACCGCTATTGCAGTCATCGTGGCAGGATGCGATCCAGAAAACGTAATCGGAAAAGATACCACCAAATCAGAAACTGCCACCGATTACGAGTGGGACAACAGCAATGTAAAAACCATCGTTTTCAACCAAAACGCCATTACATCCACTTCAAAAGACGTTTTGATTCAAGGAACAACAGCAACCATCACTTCGGCCGGTTATTACAACATCAGCGGCAACCTTTCTGACGGACAGCTTGTAGTGAATGCCCCCAAAGCCAAACTAAAAATAATGCTCAGCGGTGTTACGATGGCAAATTCCACTACATCTCCATTCTTTATCCAGGCTGCCTCCAAAGTGATAGTTTTCCTCAAATCAGGAACGGTAAACACAATATCCGACCCGGCCATCTATACCAATACAGGCGAACCGCAGGCTGCATTATTCAGCAATGCCTACCTCGCTTTCACGGGCGAAGGAACCTTAAATGTAAACGGAAATCACAACGACGCCATCTCCAGCGACGATGAAGTGATCATCAACAGCGGCAATTTCAACATACAAGCCCCGGACGATGGCATACGGGGTAAAAACTATGTGCTTATCCATGATTGTAATCTGGTAGCTGCAGTCAATACAGGACATGCGCTGAAATCGGATAACACCGTAACCGACGGACGTGGTTATGTGAAAATTGACGGCGGAAATATTTCGCTCACTTCAGCTCAGGGCGATGGGATTAATACCACGAAAAGAATTCTGATAGAAAACGGAAAACTGACCCTCACCGCTTACGAGAGTCAGGGTTTGCGAAGCGATTCTTTGGTTCATATTTCAGGAGGTGAAATAACCGTGATGAAAAACTCCAGGCAAGGCATAAAAAGTCCCTACATAAAGCTAACGGGAGGAACAACACAGATCACATCCAATAAAATAGCCGTAAATGCCACCTTCGAAACTGCTGCTACACAGCCCGACAGCAGCCTGTTGACCGTATCGGGAGGTAATCTGTATATCAACACGTTGAGCCACGGGCTTGTGAGCGACGGAAATATTCACATCGACGGAGGCACAACCGTAGTTCAGGGTCCCTACGATAATTCAAAAGTGGCGGTATCCACTCTAGGCGAACTGAAGATTACGAACGGAATGCTGGTAGCAAGCGGACCGAATGCAGGCTCTTTGATCAAAAGTCCGGACAACACATCCACTCAAAACAGTCTGAAAATAACATCCGGAACTCTGGGAACCAATCTGATAAACATTCAGGATGCCGGCGGTAACTCACTTGTGACTTTCAAGCCCATCAAAAGCGCCTATTACCTGCTGTTTTCATCGCCGGCATTGAAAACCGGAACTACCTTTTCGGTTTTTACAGGCGGCAGTTATTCGGGTGGAACTACTATTAACGGTTTTTCTACCGGTGGTATTTACACTCCCGGAACAAAAAAAAGCACGTTTACCCTATCAGAAAAAGTAACACCGGTTAATTTCTAATTCAGTCGGTAAGTCCCGGAAATTGTTATTGATAAAATGGATTGATTAAGTATTCATTTTGCGAATAAATTAATCGTTTGCTTCAACTAAATCTGATAAGTAAATGTTTTGCCTGTTGCTTTTTTATTCTTTTCTTTGTAAGTAAAAATATACAACAATGCTTACATGAACTGGACTAAAAAGCAAACTTCCACGCTGGCAGTAGTAGCCATAACTTCGTTTATGGGTACATTTCTTATCTCTTCCATCAATATCGCCCTGCCGTCTATCGAAAAGACATTCGGGCTGAATGCCATCATGCTGAGCTGGGTAGTAACTTCGTTTCTGCTGGCAACAGCCATGTTTCTGCTTCCTGCAGGACGCTGGAGCGATATTTCGGGCGTGGTCAGACTTTATAAAGCCGGACTGATTATTTTTACATTATCATCGCTTCTGTGTGGCATTGCTCCGTCGGGTGGCTGGCTTATTGCAGCCCGTTACCTCCAGGGTATTGGCGCTGCATTTACCAATACCACCGGGCAGGCAATACTCGTGGGAAGTTTTCCACCCCAAAACCGCGGCAGCGTATTGGGAATATCGGTTTCATCGGTATATCTCGGGCTTTCGTTCGGACCATTTGTGGGAGGATTACTCACTCAGCAAATTGGCTGGCGCTCCATTTTCATGGCAGCAGCCCTTATCGGACTCGTTTCAACGGTCGTATCGTTTCTTTATTTAGGTAAAGACGAACAAACCGGGCAGACAAAACAGAAAATGGGGCTAAAGGGTGTTATCTTTTTTATGCTCGGACTGGTTTGTATGGTGTATGGATCATCGCTCATTCCTGCCACATCAGGCTGGCTGATCATGGCGGCAGGACTTGCAGCACTGATATTATTCTGGAAAATAGAAAGTAAATCCAAAATGCCGGTTTTCGACACCGGACTTTTCACCAAAAACCGGATGTTTGCGTTTTCGAACCTGGCTGCCCTGATTAATTACGGATCGACTTCTGCCATTGTTTTCTTTCTGAGTCTTTATCTTCAGAAAATTCAACATCTTACCCCTCAGCAAGCAGGTCTGATTCTGATAGCCCAACCGATCATGATGACCTTGTTTTCGCCATTGGTAGGCCGGCTTTCCGACCGTCATCAACCCCGTTATTTTGCCACTTCGGGCATGGCTATGTGTTCTGTCGGATTGGCTTCGATGTCATTTCTGAACGAGGTCACACCCCACTGGGTAATCATTTCGATACTTATTTGGATAGGAATCGGATTTGCACTCTTCTCATCACCCAATATGAACCTTATCATGAGTTCAGTAAACCGAACTCAATACGGACTTGCCTCAGGTACAGCCGCATCCATGCGTGTAATCGGTCAGATAACAAGTATGACAATCGTAACACTTTTATTTGCAGGACTTTTCAGCGGAAAATCGATCGAAAAAGTTTCTGATTCATTGTTTCTTACAGCCATGAAATGGGGTTTTATCACCTTCTCACTCACAAGTCTGGTTGGCATTTATTTTTCGTATGTCAGGGGAAATGTAAAGCGAAAAACTCCTCTGCCTGCCGATTCACAGGAATAATTTTTCAAAAAAAAATGTTTTCTGAAAATGCTTATATTTGTATTATCGAACAATAATATAATAAAAACTAAACCTAAAATCAGAAATGATAACAATCTTCATCATTGCGCTCACAGCACTTATCTCCTACCTGGCGTTCAACAACAGCTCGTACATGAACAAGCTGATATTCTATCCCCCCGCCGTGAAAAGAGGAGGATGGTATCGGCTCGTCACTTACGGTGTTTTACACGCAGATTTTACCCATCTGATTTTCAATATGTTGACATTATATATTTTTGGGAGTTATATCGAAAAATTCTTTAGAGCAATATTGGGAGATCAAGCGGGTGGATTCTGGTATATCATAATGTACATCAGTGCACTGATTATTTCCATTCTGCCAACCTACCTGAAAGAAAAAAACAATGATAACTACCGGGGACTGGGTGCATCCGGAGCTGTTTCTGCCGTGGTATTTGCCTACATTCTTATTAATCCCATGAGTTTTATGGGCGTCATGTTTATCCCCGTGATGTTGCCTGCCTTTCTGTTCGGCATTTTGTTTGTAGTTCTTTCAGTCGTTCTTCAGAAAAAACATTCTGGAGGTATCAATCATTCGGCACACATAGCAGGCGGAATTTTTGGAATGGTATTCATTGTCATTCTTTTTGCCCTGCTCTCAGATATTAATATTATCCGTCATTTTGCCGACCAGATTCAGATTTCATCCATCAGCGATTTGATACACATCGGATATTGACTTACCTGAAAATATTAATAAACGAAAAAACCGGTGTTCATACCGGTTTTTTCTTGCTGATGTTTATTTTTGCTGGCCAAATTCCAGATATAGAGTGATATGCACATCTTTACCAACCGATTTCAGTTCCGGGTCATACGCCACTCCGTAATCAAATCGGTTTATGGTTGTTTTAGCTGAAAAGCCATAAATATCACCGCCGTTTTTACCTTTCACGGGACCATTCATCACTACATCGAATACAACCGGGCGTACAACATCTTTAATTGTCAGATTTCCGTTCAGTTTGTAAATTTTACCTGATTTTTTGATTGATGTACTTGTAAATTTCATTGAAGGAAATTTGGGGACATCAAAAAAATCGGCACTTCGAAGGTGTTTGTCGCGCATCTCAACCCCGGTATTTATACTGTTAACATCCACTGTGAAGTCAATTCTGGCATTCTTCACATCAGAGCCTTCAATCATTCCATCAAATTTCTCAAATTTTCCGGTTACAAAACTAACTCCCAAGTGCTTAACCTTAAAATTAATGGAACTGTGGTATGGATCTACTTTGTAAATTGTCTGTGCAGATAAACCTACAACAAAAAGTGCTGCTAAAAGCACTGTAAAAAATCGTTTCATATTTCTAATTTTTATTCGTTATATTGTGAAAAACATTGTAAGTGTAATATTTGTTTAATAAATTAATTTTATAAAGCATCAACGATACCATATAATCATTTCTGAAATGATTTTAATTATATCTTCAACGGACTTTGAATGTACATTTTGATTTAAAAAAATGATGCTGGAAATTCGGCACATATTTTGTTTTAACATAATCAACAATTTCATAACAGAAATTTTTATAACAACAAACAACATAAGCCATGAAAAAACAAGTACTTAAATCAATTGCAGCAGCAACAATTTTGTTAGCCGCTTTCACATTCACCGGATGTGGAACCTATTACGGAGCAACCGACCAGGGAGGTTACTATGATGATTATTCATACAACAGTCCGACCTGGGGACCTTCTTACTATGCCGGAGCACGTTATTATTATTTTCCGGACATTGAAGCTTATTATGATCTGGCAAGCCGTGATTTCATTTTCCTGAACAACGGGCAGTGGATTTTTGTACAGACCCTTTCGCCGTTCTATTCCAGCTTTGATCTGTATTCCAGCTTCATCATCATTATCAACAGAGGCGTTTACCAACCCTGGATGCACCATCATTATTACAATTCACACTATCCCAGATACTATTACATCGATTACTATGACTACAGCAACATACCTTACGTAAGAGGTTTCAACGAAAATCAGAAAGGAGCTATATACTGGCCTGAAAACCAGAGAGAAAGGGCAAGAGCCTGGGACGACAGAAACATCCGGAACAACCGCCGTTTCTCCTACTCCGAAGCCGACAGACGCGTACAACAGGAAACAACGAGACAAATGTCAACTCAAAGGACTTCAAGAACCGACATTGGCCGAAGCAACACTGCCGAGCGTACGAGAACTACCGATGCTGACCGCAGCCGTACAGAGACCAGAACAAGCGACCAAACCAGAACACAAACCAGGACAACCACCGATCAGACCAGAAGTGCCACCCGAACTGATATACCCGAAACAACGAGGAGCAACACCTCTACAACGAGAACAGAGCGGACTACAGCATCACCGAGGACTGACACAGGTACCAATACCCGATCGGATGCACAAACTTCAACAAGAAGAACTACTGATACAAATTATTACGGCGAACCAATCGGACGTCCGGTGAGAGTGGAAAGACAGATGCGAAGTACTGAAACAACCACAACAAGAAGCAGAAGTACAGATACAAATACCGACACAAATACCGAAAGAAGCAGTTCATCGCGCACTTCCGGCCGAAGGTAAACTTACGGTCTCTAAATATATTTTCTAAAGCGGAATCTACGGATTTCGCTTTTTTTTTGTAAAATAAATCATCAACACAGCAGGCCATAACCCAAACATTTCTGACTTAGGGAGAAAGCATTTAACATTTCACTAAATTTCGATTTATTTTTTGTACCTTTGTATCCGAAAATAAAATAGTCTAAAAACAATTTTTAATGTAATTTTTTATGAATGTAGTTACAAAAACCATCACAATGGGTGATGGAAGACAAATTACCATCGAAACAGGCAAACTGGCTAAGCAAGCCGATGGTTCTGTGGTAGTTCGCATGGGCAACACCATGCTCCTGGCTACCGTATGTGCAGCAAAAGATGCAACACCCGGTACCGATTTTATGCCACTCTCTGTGGAATATAAAGAGAAATACGGTGCTGCCGGCCGTTTCCCCGGCGGATTCACACGTCGCGAAGGCCGTGCTTCGGATTATGAAATTCTGATTGCCCGCCTGATTGACCGCGCTCTCCGTCCGCTTTTCCCCGATGATTTTCATGCTGAAGTATTTGTGAATGTAAATCTTATTTCGGCCGACGGAGTGGATATGCCCGACGGACTGGCCGGACTGGCTGCTTCTGCTGCTCTGGCAGTATCAGATATACCTTTCCACGGACCAATTTCAGAAGTTAGAATAGGCCGAGTGAATGGCGAATACCTGGTAAATCCTACTTTTGCCCAAAAAGAAGAAGCCGACCTCGACATTATCGTTGCAGCAACTGCCGACAATATCATGATGGTAGAAGGCGAGATGAAAGAAGTTAGCGAAGCTGAATTGCTTGAAGCCATCCGCATAGCTCACGAAGCTATCAAAATACAATGCCAGGCTCAGGTAGAGTTGATGGAAGAAGTTGGAAAAACCGAAAAACGGACATACAGTCACGAAGAAAACGACGAAGAACTCAAGCAAGATATCCATACAAAAACTTACGATAAAGTGTATGCAGTAGCCGCATCATGCAACGCTGACAAACACTCACGCATTGAAAACTTTGAAGCCGTGAAGGCAGAATATATTGCCTCACTGGAGCCCGAAGTAGCCGAAGAAAAGAAAGATTTAATCAACCGATACTATCATGCTGTGGAAAAAGAAGCCATGCGCCGTTCGATTCTGGATGAAGGAAAACGCCTGGACGGACGTAAAACCACAGAAATTCGTCACATCTGGAGCGAAATTGATTACCTGCCGGGAGCACACGGATCGGCTGTATTTACCCGTGGCGAAACCCAATCACTTACTACTGTAACATTGGGAACCAAAATGGATGAAAAAATCATTGACGAAGCACTGATCAAAAGTAAAGACCGCTTTCTGCTGCACTACAATTTTCCACCATTCTCAACCGGTGAAGCCAAACCACAGCGTGGTGTCGGTCGCCGGGAAATAGGACACGGAAACCTGGCTTATCGCGCCCTGAAACCCATGATACCAACCGATTACCCTTATGTTGTACGTGTTGTATCCGACATACTGGAGTCAAACGGATCCTCATCCATGGCAACCGTATGTGCAGGTACACTGGCCCTGATGGATGCCGGAGTTCAGATCAAAAAACCAGTTTCGGGTATTGCCATGGGATTAATCTCTGAAAATAAAGGTCAGAATTACGCCATTCTTTCAGATATTCTGGGCGACGAAGATCACCTGGGCGATATGGACTTCAAAGTGACCGGAACCCGCGATGGAATTACTGCCACACAGATGGACATCAAAGTGGACGGACTTTCATTTGAAATCCTTGAAAATGCCCTGAATCAGGCAAAAGCCGGACGTATGCATATCCTTGATAAAATTCAGGAAACCATTTCCGAACCACGCGCCGACCTCAAACCACACGCTCCCCGCATCGTGGTGATGTTTATACCAAAAGATTTGATTGGTGCCGTAATAGGCCCGGGTGGAAAAATCATTCAGAACATTCAGGCCGAAACCGGTGCTGTAGTCTCGATTGAAGAAATCGGCGAGCAAGGCCGTGTAGAAATCGCTTCAGCCAACAAGGAATCACTGGATGCAGCCGTTGCCAAAATCCGCGGTATCGTGGCCATTCCGGAAGTGGGCGAAACATACAATGCCAAAGTGAAATCAATCATGCCCTACGGTGCATTTGTTGAATTCATGCCCGGAAAAGAAGGACTGCTTCACATCTCTGAACTGAAATGGGAACGGGTGGAAACCATGGATCAGGCCGGTTTGAAAGAGGGTGAAATGATTGAAGTGAAATTGCTTGACATCGACGAAAAAACCGGCAAATTCAAACTTTCGCACAAAGCACTTTTGCCCCGTCCGCCGAGAGAAGAAAGACCACCGCGTGAACCAAGAGGTTAGTAAGATATCCGCTCATAAAACCTAAAGCCTCCCGGCATTAGGAAGATTATAAAAAAACACTGCTACGGTACTGAAACTGTAGCAGTGTTTTTTTTGGGATTAAGTGGTTGGAACAACCTAACGATGATACCTGCCACAAAAATGTAGCAACACCCGTTATCACCCGTAAATGATTTTACCTTTTTCGTCTTTGAATTCCTTGAATTTAAGGTCTGACTCCGGACAGTCGAAACTTTTCAGATACTGTTCCATAGCGCGGTAGCTCATACCCATACTTGAGAAACCTCCGTCGTGAAAAAGGTTCTGCATGGTCACTTTGCGTGTCAGATCACTGAACATAACCACACAATAATCGGCACAATCATCGGCTGTAGCATTGCCGAGCGGAGCCACTCTTTCCGAAAAATCAACCAAACTGTCGAAACCTTTCACTCCGCTTCCGGCAGTAGTCATGGTAGGCGACTGGGATATGGTATTGACGCGCACATTGTGTTCGCGTCCGTAGATGTATCCAAAACTGCGTGCAATACTTTCAAGCATTGCCTTGGCATCGGCCATGTCGTTGTATCCGTAAATGGTACGCTGAGCAGCCATATACGACAATGCAACGATAGAACCTCCGTCGGCGATGGCTTCCATTTTTTTGGCTACCTGAAGCATTTTATGAAATGAGATTGCTGAAATATCCAGTGTTGTTGAAAGCATTTCGTAATCCAAATCGTCGTAGGTGCGTTTTTTTCTTACATTCGGCGACATACCGATGGAATGAAGCACAAAATCAATCTTTCCACCCAACGCTTCCATCGATTCTTTGAAAACATTTTCAAGATCTTCAACAGATGTAGCATCTGCCGGTATTAATTTTGCGTTCAGTTTGTCGGCCAGTTCCTGTGTGGTTCCCATTCTCACTGCAAGCGGGGTATTGGATAGTGTGATGATTGCACCTTCTTCTACCGCACGCTCTGCCACTTTCCAGGCTATTGACATATTATTCAGTGCACCAAACACAATGCCTCTTTTTCCTTTTAATAAGTTATGACTCATATTTTTCTGTTTTTTAGTTGTTTCTGTATATTAACATTTCCTTTCGGAAATAGTTCTTTCAATTCTTTCTTTTCGGCACAAAATTACTAAAAATGTGCATAAGCACAAAATAAATTGCCGGATTAATCCCTGTTTTGTAAAGCAGAGTTTGCAAATCAACTTATTTTTAGAATCAACAGGTCTATTTTGTAATATTCTGAAATAATTTGATTATAGTTTTTGTATTTTTGTGGAAAATCAGACAAATCAATTTTATAAATTTAATGCTATATTTTCATCATGAATTACGACGACAATGATCCATTTTCGTCCGGTAATCATTACCGGCAGATGCCTGTTTTTAAGAAGGGCCAGGAAATAGTAGATTTAATCATGCAGATTGCAGCATTAATACCTGAGGACGACGAAATGTTGCAAGAGGTAATGGGCATGATTTTGGGTGATGCCTATATGCTGACTGCCAAAATTGCCAATGCAGAAGGCAGCGATTTATACGACCATAAAATGCAGAATGCAGCTATTATTCGCAAAGCGGCGATGGATTTATTTGTGAGTTATCATTCACTCAAGATGCACGGATTCGAACATGCGGAATACTACATGATGGTAAGGGATTTGATTGAGGAGTACCGGTTGCTTTTTGTGGAGTGGGTTGATGGTTTTGATAAGAGTTGTTACCTCGTCGATCGTTGGAATGTATTCAATCCTCCCGGAGTACATTATACCGATACAGATCCGGATATAGATCTTGGTTTTGATCCTGAAGATTTTGAGGAGGATGACGATTTTTAATGCTGAAAATACGCGAAAACGGCTGTCGGAATTATCTGACAGCCGTTTTTTAATTGAACACGTTCTATAACAAGTGAATAGAATTTGATTATTCCTCTTCTTTTTTCTGTGCTTCGTATTCTTTCAGCAATTTGTCCTGAACGTCAGATGGAACAAGTTCGTAGCTGGCAAATTTCATGTTGAACGAGCCGCGTCCACCGGTAATAGAACTCAGCGAAGTGGAATATGATCCCATTTCCTTCAATGGAACACGAGCTTTCAGTTTTTCAAAACCTTTTTCGCTTTCCATACCCATAATCATTCCGCGTCGTCCCTGCAGATCGCCCATTACATCGCCCATGTATTCCGATGGAACTGAAACGACAACATCGTAAATTGGTTCGAGAATTTTTGGACCTGCTTCTTTGAAAGCTGTGCTGAATGCATTGCGTCCGGCAAGCATGAAAGAGATTTCATTGGAATCAACCGGGTGCATCTTACCATCGTACACAATCACACGCACGTCGCGCGCATACGAACCTGTAAGTGGTCCCTGTTCCATACGGGCCATAATTCCTTTGAGAATAGCAGGTAAGAATCGTGTATCAATGGCACCACCTACTACGCTGTTGATGAATACCAGTTTTCCTCCCCAGTCGAGTGGAATTTCCTGTGTGTCGCGGTTGCTTATTTTGTATTCCTGGTTGCCAAAACGGAAAACGTCCGGAGCAGGCATTCCCTCGAAATAAGGTTCAACTATCAGGTGTACCTCACCAAACTGACCTGCGCCACCCGATTGTTTTTTATGACGATAATCGGCTCTTGAGGCTTTTGTAATTGTTTCCCTGTACGGAATTTTTGGTTCGATGAATTCGATTTCGATTTTATCGTTGTTTTCAATTCTCCATTTCAGTGTTTTCAGGTGGAATTCTCCCTGGCCGGAAACTATCGTTTGCTTTAATTCTTTTGAAACCTCTACCACCCAGGTAGGATCTTCTTCCTTCATGCGCGAAAGTGCTTCGCTCATTTTTTCCGAATTTGATTCGCTTAACGGACGGATAGCTCGACGATATCTTGGATCCGGATATTTGATAAAATCAAACTTGTTTTCGGCATCTTTGGAGTTTAAAGTATTTCCGGTGCGTACATCTTTCAGTTTCAGAGCTGCCCCTATGCTTCCTGCTTCAAGCACTTCAGCCTTATTGCGTATCTGACCGGCAACAGTCTGTATTTGCGACAATCGTTCTTTTGTACCCCGATTCGCATTTACAAGGTCATCACCTTCCTTCAGTTTTCCGGACATTACTTTGAAATAGGATACTTCGCCGATATGAGGTTCAACAGTAGTTTTGAAGAAAAACAAACTGGTCGGTTTTCCGGAATCCGGTTTTACTTCTTCACCATCGGCATTCTGCGGAGCAGGCATTTCATCGGGTGATGGAGCTGCCACACTCAGGAAATTCATGATGCGGTGTACACACATATTCTTTTCGCCTGAAGCACAAAATACCGGAAATAACGAACGTGAAATCATACCTTTGTGAATTCCGTCACGCATTTCTTCTTCACTGAGCGTACCCTGATCGAAAAATTTCTCCATCAACGAATCATCGTTTTCGGCAGCTGCCTCAAGCAACTGTTGAAAAACATCTGCAGCTTTCGCTTTTTCACTATCAGGAATTTCGAGTACATCAGGAGCAGTAGCTCCCGGTTTCCATTTATACATCTTTTGTTTCAACACATCTATTACAGCATCAAAAGAGGCTCCGGAACTTACAGCATATTGTACCGGAATTACTTTACTTCCGTACATTTCCTTCAATCCTGTCAGCGTGTTTTCATAATCTGCTTTTTCATGATCAAGCTGATTAATGACAAAAACTACCGGTTTATGCAGTTCTTCGGTATAGCGGAACTGATTCATGGTTCCAACTTCCACACCGCTTGTTGCATCAATAAGCATCAGGGCCATATCCGTAACGTTAAGAGCAGATATTACTCCACCTATAAAGTCGTCGGAACCCGGACAATCAATGACGTTCATCATTTTATTCTTCCATTCGTACGACAGTACTGTTGAGAAAACAGAATAACCATATTCTTTTTCTACAGGAAAATAATCAGATACTGTACTTTGATTCTTAACTGAACCTCTGCGTTTTATTACACCACTCTCGAAAAGCATCGCTTCTGCAAGAGTGGTTTTCCCGGCGCCGGAACTACCCAGCAATGAAATATTTTTTATTTCATTTGTTTGATATACTTTCATATTGCGTTAATTTATAAATAGTTATGTTTCAATGATTAGAATTTAATAGCTCAAAAAATTGATACGCAATTTACAAAAAACTTAATTAATTCTTGCATCAAATTTATATGTTATAAAACATAATATTCAACATAATGAATCGAAAACATATAATAAATTCTATAATTGCTATAGATATGAAAATTTTTGAGAAAAAAGGAGTTATTTGTTGTTTTAAAGATTTATAAATCGGTGAATTCAGAGCATTAGCAAAAAAAAATGTTTCATACAATTTCATACAAAGAACTTTTCCCTGAAAAACGGC
>ERZ1645192.999-NODE-999-length-23914-cov-6.537449_pt1 | contig 23914 bp, 16 predicted proteins | sample MGYA00575354_ERZ1645192 | MGnify/ENA primary metagenome ERZ1645192 (study PRJEB40844, sample SAMN11349763) | freshwater sediment metagenome | isolation source: river sediment | host: Sediment | place: India: Faizupur Khadar , New Delhi | collected 2017-02-21 ... | reverse complement strand
CCGCCGAGCGTCAGCAGCGGCGAGAAGTCATACAGCGCCAGCCACAACTCGAAGCCCACGAACCCGACCGTGCCGTAGAGCAACGCCCAGAGGATGGATCCGACCAGCAGGGCCGGAATAAATCGGCGCAGTGGCATTCTGAGACCCCCGGCAGCGAGCAGCACCAGTGACTGGAAGCCCACCGTGAGGAAACAGACTGCCACCACCGGCGCGCCGTATCGGGCCACCAACTCGGTCGCCTGCTGATAGCGGGGGCTTTGGATGCGAGTCGCGAACCGGGTACGCGACATGCTGGCAATCAACCCACGCCCGGCAGCGTAGGTGGCGCCCGCGCGGATGAAGACGATACAGAACAGTGCCGCATAGACGACGAGCTTGGGGGCATCCCAGGCCAGTGGATTCACCACGACTCCTCTAGTTGATCGGTCCAACATACCTGTTGCCGCCCGCACCACCCAGAGCCTGATCGCCGACGGACGCGGCCATCGGGCAGGCTGAGGAGTCGCGCGTCGCGGGAATAGGCTTGGCTGCCATGGGCGACGTGCTGTCCGGCTTCTTCACCATCTGGTTCGTGATCGGGATCGGCTGGCTGTTGGCGCACCTCAAGGTGCTGGACCACACTGCCCAAAGCGTGTTGTCGAAGGTCTCGTTCTTCGTCGGCCTGCCGGCGCTGCTCTTCAGCAGTCTTCGGGTCGCCGATTTGGAGCGCATCTTTTCGTACAACGTCTTGGTGTCTTCGTTGGCCATCTTCATCACGTTGGCCTGCTACCTGGTGCTGGCGTCCACCGTGTGGCAGCGCAGCTGGGGTCACAAGGTCATCGGTGGCTTCGGATCCTGCTATGTCAACGCCAACAACATGGGGCTGCCCATCGCCGCCTACGTACTCAAGGACACCAGCTGGGTTGCGCCGATCCTGCTGATCCAGGTGGTCTTCCTGCAGCCGCTGGGACTGTCCATACTGGACGCGTTGTCTGCCCGCAAGCACGGTCGAGCGACTTCGTGGTGGCACAACATCTCGCTGCCGCTGCGCAACCCGATGACTGTGGGGGTGGTGGCAGGCCTGACGGTCAACCTCTTGGGTCTGCCTCTTCCCGATCTGTTCTCGGGCACCATTGATCTGGTGGCTGGCGTGTCTGTGCCGGCCATGCTGATCGCGTTCGGCATTTCGCTGCGCACCGGCCCCCTTCCGGGCAAGGGGAACGTGGCCGAGACCATCACCATCAGCCTGCTGAAGGTCGTGCTCCAGCCCTTGGCTGCGTTTCTACTGGCACGGCTTGTCTTCGGGCTTGATCCGGTCGCCACGCTGGCGGTCACAGTGATGGCTGGGCTGCCCACGGCACAGAATGTCTTCATCTTTGCGATGCGCGGCGAGCAATCGGTGCAGCTGGCCCGGGATGTGATCTTCATCACCTCGTTCGCATCGATACCTGCCGTGACGGTCATGGCTGCCTTGGTGGGCGCGGTCTGAACGACGACTTTGAGCAGGATTTTCGTGGTGGAGTCCCACGAGGAGGGATCGGGTGGGTACCGTCTTCGCTATGACATCGGTTCCTGCCCTGACAAAGGATGAACTCGCCAGTGTGGACGCCTGGTGGCGTGCCGCCAACTACCTGATCGTGGGTCAGATCTACTTGCAGGAGAACCCGCTCTTGCGGCGCCCACTCAGCGCCGACGACATCAAGCCCAGGTTGCTTGGCCACTGGGGAACCAGTACCGGCCTCAGCTTCATCTACTCCCACCTCAACCGGCTCATCCGTCATACAGGCCAGGACGTCCTCTACGTCGCCGGCCCCGGCCACGGTGGCCCGGCCTTGGTGGCCGCTGCCTACTTGGAGGGCTACTACTCCGACGTCTTCCCTCGGGTCTCCCAGGACGCCAGGGGCTTGCGGACGCTGTTCCGGCAGTTCAGTGCGCCCGGCGGTATCCCGAGCCATGCCTCGGTGACCACGCCCGGTTCGATCCACGAGGGTGGCGAACTGGGGTACGCGCTCTCCCACGCCTTCGGCGCCGCCTTCGACAACCCCGATCTGCTGGTGGCCGCCGTCGTCGGTGACGGCGAGGCGGAGACCGGACCGCTGGAGGGCGGCTGGAAGGGCGTCAGCTTCCTGAACCCGGTGCACGACGGTGCGGTGCTGCCGATCCTGAACCTGAACGGCGGCAAGATCGCCGGCCCCACCGTGCTCGCCCGCAAGGATCCGGGCGAGGTTACCTCGCTGCTGGAGGGCCACGGCTATGAGGTCGTGTGGGTCGAGGGTATGGATCTGCCTTGGATGCACGAGCGGTTCGCCGACGCGTTGGCCTACTGCTACGACCGCATCAAGAAGATCCAGCACGACGCTCGCTCGGGTGAGTGGGATGGCGAGCGTCCGACCTGGCCGATGATCGTGCTGCGCACCCCGAAGGGCTGGACCGGTCCTCGTGAGGTTGACGGCAAGGTGACTGAGGGTACCTGGCGCTCCCATCAGGTGCCGCTGTCCGGCGTCAAGGACGACCCCGAGCACCTGTTGCTCCTCGAGGAATGGATGCGGTCCTACAAGATCGGCGACCTGTTCAACGACGACGGCACCCTCACCGACCTGGTGAAGTCGAACAACCCCGAGGGCGACAAGCGGATGACCGCGAACCCGTACGCGAACGGGGGCCGGCTGACCGTCGATCTCGACCTGCCTGACTACCGGGACTACGCGGTCGAAGTGACCCCAGGAACCCGGGCCAGCGACCGGGTGGAGTCCACCCGCAAGCTGGGCGAGTTCATGCGCGACATCTACGCCAAGAACCCCACCAACTTCCGGCTCTTCTGCCCAGACGAGACCAACTCGAACCGGTTGGGTGCGGTCTTCGAGGTTTCCGACCGCACGTTCATGGAACGCATCGACGTGATCGACGAGAAGATCGGTCCCAACGGGCGGGTCATGGAGGTGTTGTCGGAGCACAACTCCCATGGCTGGCTCGACGGCTACACGTTGACTGGCCGGCACGGCATGTTCGCGTCCTACGAAGCGTTCGGCATGGTGTCGGCGTCGATGACGATGCAGCAGGCGAAGTGGCTGCAGGAGGCCAATCACCTGTCGTGGCGGGCCAAGGTGCCCAGCACCAACATTTTGTTGAGCTCGACCTGCTGGCGCAACGACCACAACGGGTTCTCCCACCAGTCGCCGGAACTGCTGCAGGTGGTGCTGAACCTTCGTGGCGACGTGGCCCGGATCTACCTGCCGCCGGACGCCAACTGCCTGGTCGAGGTGGCCGACCACTGCTTCAAGTCGCGCAATTACGTGAACCTGATCATCCAGGACAAGCAGCCGCAGCCACAGTGGCTGAGCATCGACGAGGCCATTGAGCACTGCACCCGCGGCTTCGGGGTCTGGGATTGGGCGGGCACCGAGGGGCTCGGCGACGAGAAGCCCGACATCGTGGTCGCGTGCGCCGGCGACGTGGTGACGATGGAGGCCGTCGCGGCGGCCGAGATCGTCAAGACCGTGCTGCCCGAGCTCAAGATGCGTTTCGTGAACGTGGTCGACCTGATGACGCTCTATCGTCCGAAGGATCATCCGCACGGCATGAGCGTCAAGCAGTTCTCCGACATGTTCACCGACGACGTGGATGTGGTTTTCGCCTTCCACGGCTACCCCGGTGCGATCCACCAACTGGTACATGGACGCCCGGACGCCGACCGGTTCCGGGCCCGCGGCTTCAACGAGCAGGGCACCACTACCACGCCGTTCGATATGGTCGTGCGCAACGGGGTCGACCGCTACCACTTGGTGATGGACATCCTGAACAATGCCCGCAACGTGCCAGTCGGCGGCATCCAGCTCTACCAGTGGTGCACCGATCAGCTGCGTCGTCACGCGGAATACATTGTGGAGAACCTGGAGGACATGCCGCAGGTCCGCGACTGGCAGCTCGGCTCGTTCGAGGCCCCCGACTTCTCGGTGCAGCACCACCACTCCGAAGCCCACGTGCCGCGTCCGCCACTGCCTGAACGCTGACCCTTCAACCCTGACAGTGGTCCCGTGCGAACTCGTGCGGGACCACTTCTGTGTTCGGGACACGCTGGGCGCATGTTGCCGGGCTTCCTGCGCGGTGCGGGGCCAGCGTGGGATCGTACGGGGGCCTAGGCTGGCCTGCGAGATGACCCAGACCACCATCATCGCCCAGCCGAGGATCGAGTACGACCAGGGGCTGCCGATCAGCGCGCACGTGGACGAGATCACCGAACTGATCCGCAACAACCAGGTGGTCGTGGTGGCCGGCGAGACGGGCTCCGGCAAGACCACCCAGCTGCCGAAGATCTGCCTGCGAGCCGGCCGCCGCCGGATAGGACACACCCAGCCGCGGCGGATCGCGGCTCGCAGCGTGGCCGCTCGGATCGCCGACGAACTCGGCGTCCAGCTGGGCGAACTGGTCGGCTACCAGGTCAGGTTCACCCGGCAAGCCGGCCGCCAGACACGGATCAAGGTGATGACCGACGGCATCCTGCTCGCCGAGATCACCCGCGACCGCGAGCTGCGCCGCTACGACACGATCATCATCGACGAGGCCCATGAGCGCAGCCTCAACATCGACTTCCTGCTCGGCTACCTCAAGCAGCTGCTGCCCAGACGGCCAGAGCTGAAGGTGATCATCACTTCCGCCACCATCGACACTGCGCGCTTCTCCGCGCACTTCGATGAGGCACCGATCGTCGAGGTCTCGGGGCGCAGCTACCCCGTCGAGGTGCGTTACCGTCCGCTGGCCGACCCGGAGGACCCGACTGGTGACGAATTGGAGCAGGCCGAGGGCATCGTCACTGCTGTCGAAGAACTACGCGCCGAAGGGCCCGGCGACGTCCTGGTCTTCTGTTCAGGTGAACGCGAGATCAGGGACGCCGCCGAGGCGCTGGCCGCCGAGAAATGGCCGCAGACCGAGATCCTGCCGCTACATTCGCGTCTGTCGGCCGCCGAGCAGCAGCGCATCTTCACTCCGCACACCGGACGCCGGATTGTGCTGGCCACCAACATCGCCGAAACGTCGCTGACCGTGCCGGGTGTGCGCTACGTGGTGGACGCCGGCACGGCGCGCATCTCGCGCTACTCGAGCCGCACCAAGGTGCAGCGGCTGCCCATCGAACCCATCAGCCAAGCCTCGGCCAACCAGCGTGCCGGACGCTGTGGCCGCCTGGCCCCCGGCATCGCGATCAGGCTCTACGGCGAACCCGACTACCTGTCACGTCCCGAGTTCACCGAACCCGAGATCCTGCGCACCAACTTGGCCTCGGTGATCCTGCAGATGGCGAAGGCCCGGCTGGGCGACATCGCCGGCTTCCCCTTCGTCGAGGCCCCGGACGCCGCCCAGATCGGGGACGGCATCCGGCTGCTGGAGGAACTGGGTGCACTCAAGTCGCGGTCGCCGGTGCGGCTGACCCCCGTTGGTCACAAGCTCGCAGAACTGCCGATCGACCCCAGATTGGCCCGGATGCTGGTCGAGGCAAATCAGCGTGGCAGCCTGCGCGAGGTTCTGGTGATCGCGTCCTTTCTGGCGATCCAGGACGTCCGGGAGCGCCCCGCCGACCACCGTGACGAGGCCGACCGGCTGCACGCCCGGTTCCACTCCGACGAGGCACTGGCCCGGGCATCCCTCGACGACTCGCCACAGTCCAGCACCGGCCAGCCGCCAGTACCACCCAGCAGCCAGCCCCAGCGCCATACCCCCCACACTTCGAAGACCGCCTGGGCTCAGGCGTCGCGCGCCAACCCCGCCGAACCGCTGCGCCACACCCCGCACACTTCGAAGACCGCCCGCGCGCAGGGATTGCGCGGCGACCCCGCCCAGCTCCAGCAACCGGCCGCCCCGACCGACCCGGGCGGCGACATCATCGCCGTCGTCCGGCTGTGGCGGTACCTGCAAGCCAAACGTCGTGAGCTGTCCGCCAACCAGTTCCGCAGGCTCTGCCACGACGAGTACCTGAACTTCCTGCGGGTGCGGGAATGGCAGGACCTGCACACCCAACTCAAGCAGGTCTGCAAGGACCTCGACATGCACCGAAACGTAGCGGCCAGCAGCGACGAGCCGGTTCTCATCGCGGTGTTGTCCGGTCTGCTCAGCCACGTCGGCCTGCAACTGCCGCCCCCACAACGCGACCCGAAGCAGCGGGGTCGGCGTCCCCTGACCGAGTTCATGGGGGCCCGGGGGGCCCGGTTCGCGATCCAGCCGGGCTCGGCGCTGGCCAAACGCCCACCGCAATTGGTGATGGCGGTGGAACTGGTCGAGACCAGCCGTTTGTGGGCCCGCATGGTCGCCGCCATCACGCCGGAGTGGGTTGAGGAGGTCGGCGGGCACCTGTTGAGACGCAGCCACTCCGAGCCGCACTGGTCGTCCAGCTCGGCGGGGGTTGTCGCCTACGAGAAGGTGACCTTGTTGGGCGTCCCGATCGTCGCCGAGCGGCTGGTCGACTACGCCGTGATCGATCAGCCGACGGCCCGGCAGATCTTCATCAGGTCGGGCCTGGTCGAGGGGGAGTGGCACCCGAACGACACGCACGCCAATCACGACTTCCTGCGGCATAACGCCGAGGTGCTGCGGGAGGTCGACGAGGTCTCCGACCGGACGCGCCGGCGCGGCCTCGTGGTGGACGACCAGGAGATCTTCGACTTCTATGACATCCGGTTGCCCTCCGACGTGGCGTCGGGGGCGAGCTTCGACGCCTGGTGGCGTCAACACCTGGATCCGACCTTCCTCGAGTTCGACCTCGATCTGCTCACCGACACCGACGATCTCGACCAAGCCCGGGCGTCGTTCCCTGACCGCTGGCAGATCGCCGGTTTGAACCTGCCGGTTAGCTATGTCTTCGAGCCCGGCGATGGACGCGACGGTGTCACCGTGCGTGTCCCGCTCGCCCAGCTGAACCAGTTGCGCCCCGAACCGTTCAGCTGGCAGGTGCCCGGGCTACGGCTGGAGCTGGCGACCGAGCTGATCCGTCATCTGCCGAAGGCGGTGCGGACCAGCTTCGTGCCCGCCCCCGACCATGCCCGGGCGGCGGTCGCCTGGCTGGCCGCTCACCACCCCGATCACACCAAGCGGTTCAGCGATGAACTTGGGCGCGCACTTGCTGCGCTGACCGGGGTGGTCGTCCCTGCGACCCATTGGCACCCCGATGAACTGCCCACGCACTTGCAGGTCGGTTTCGAGGTCACCTCGCCGGGCAAACCGGCCCGGTTCAGCCGCGACCTGGCGGGGCTGCGCCAGGAGCTTTCGGCGCAGGTCAGCCGGACGATCACCCAGGCGGCTGGGAAGGTTGAGGCCGCGTCCAGCTGGCAGTTCGGGTCGTTGCAGGACAAGGTGACCGTGAGGCGGGCCGGCATCACCGCGGTCGGTTACCCGGCGTTGAAGGACCTGGGCAACGCGGTCGGCGTCGTGATGGCCGAAACCCCGGCGCAGCAAGCGACCAGCCACCGGCTCGGTCTTCGGAGGCTCTTGGTGCTCACCAACCCTGACCCGACCCGCTGGACCGTCGCACACCTCAGCAACGCCGCGAAACTGGCGCTGCCGACCAGCCCGTATGCCTCGGTTCCCGAGCTGATGGCGGACGCCCGGCTGAAGGCGGTCGAACAGTGCGCCCGCCGACACGCGGACACCGCCACCGTCCGCGACCCGGACGCCTACCAGCGGCTGGCGCTGGCGGTACGGCAGGAGCAGGCCGACCAGATGCGAAATGTCGTCCAGGTTGCTGCGCAAGTGTGCGACCTCGCCCGACAGATCAGGGACCTCGCGCCCCGCACGCCGATCGGCGCCGAGGTGGGTGACCAACTCGACAACCTGGTCTTCGACGGCTTCATCGCGTTCACCCGTGACCCTTGGTATGACCAACTGCCGCGCTACTGCCGGGCAATGCTGGCCCGGCTCGGCTCGGCGTCCGCCAATCCCACCAAGGACGCGCAGGCAGCTGAGCCGATCGACGCACTCCTGGCCGACTTCGATGACCTGTGTGAGGCCCAACCGCCCGGACGCCTGCCCGACGTGGTGGACGACATCGGCTTCCTGATCGAAGAACTGCGTGTCCAAACCTTCGCCCAGACGCTGGGCACCTCGGTCACGGTCTCACCCAAGCGCATCCGCAAGGCGATGGCGGACGCCACGGTCACGCTGAACTTGTCGCGCTGAGTCATCCCCAGCACTTGCTTCAGGCGCGGTCAAGACTGCCCAGCAGGTCGGGACGCGGTCGAATCAGGCCCTCCTGCGCACAAGTGGCCACCAGGTTGCCGTCCTGGAAGATCCGGCCCATCGACATGCCCAGCGCATTGGAGGCGTTGGGTGAGACTTGGTCGTAGAGGAGCCACTGGTCGGCACGGCAGACCCGGTGGAACCACATTGAATGGTCTATCGAGGCCATCTGGATGGGCACCCCGACCAGATCCTCATGCGAGAACGTTGACGAAGCGAGCAGGGTGATGTCCGACAGGTACGCCAGTGCCGCCTGATGCCAACGCTGCTTGTCGGGCAGCGCAGTGCGAGTTCGCACCCAGACTCGTAGATGAGTGCTGTGATTCAGTGGCGCGTTGCCGTGGCCCAGATCTGAATAGTCCACCAGCCGCACATCCAGAATGCTCTTGTCGTCGAGCAGGCTCGCGGCATCCTTCACCCGGTCAGTCATCGCATCGAGCAAGAGTGGGCAGTCCTCGGGAAGTCGGTCCACCCGAGGGGCCGTGTCCTGGTGCGAAACGCCGGGCTCGCTGACGTGGAAGCTGGTGGTCATCTGGAAGATGTCCAGACCGGCCTGCCGCGCAGTCACGTGGCAGGACGAGAACGATCTGCTGTCACGGATCCGGGCGACGTCATAGACCACCGGCGAGTCGGTGCGGCCAGGACGCAGGAAGTAGGCATGCAGGGAGTGCGCCATCCGCTCGTCCGGCAACGCCTCGTAGGCAGCCAGCAGGGACTCGGCGAGGACCTCACCGCCGAAGGCGCGCTGAAGCTTGGTCTGCACGTCGCTTCGGTAGAGGCGTCCCTCCTCGATCTCCTCGATCTGAACCGTGTCCACGAACATCGGGGCTGCTGGCATGGGTGGCATCGTATCGCTGGGAATGGACTCAATCTCGCAGCGCGACCACCGAGTGGGCGCCCAACCCCTCCACCCCGGTCACGACCGTCGCTATGCCCCAGACGGCTGCGACGCGAGCCCGAGCCTCGGACACCTGAACGGTCTCTGCGCTGGGGTTGATGAGATGCCCAGCCCGCCTTCGTCGCCGGGCAAGACCATCCGCCACTGGTTCATATCGGGTTCTGCGATCAGTGACAGGGGTCGGTCCAGTGCACCTCGCAACGCGTCCACCCGTTCGGACAACTCGGCCAGGATGTGTTTCGCGGATTCATCGACCAGCGCATGCACCGGGTCCAACCGCAAGGCATTGATGTGGAACTGCTGCAGCCACCGAAGGGCGTTGTCACAGTTGGAATAGCGAACGCCCGCAGAGTGTTCGTCGTCCAGGTTGATCGCGTCACCCCCATGGCGTGGTGTGACGGCTGGGGGAGTAGGGCGCGAAGACCGGGGCGTCGTTGCCGGCCGGGCCGAAGCAGTCGTAGACCACGTCGAGGCAGACCGCCAGCCTCTTGCCATGCGCGGCGTCCACGAACCGTTGCAGCGCGGCCGGGCCACCGTAGGCTTTTCGCCCGGCCGGTCCCGGTCGCTCCCGATGTACTCGGAGACGCCGTGTACCCCGTGTGGTTGCCAAGTGCTGCGGTCGCCGTCCACCGACAACAGGTACTCGGTTCTGACGGGTAGGTCGATCGTCCAGTGCTCGGCACCATCGGCAACCATGGGAACGTGCCGATCCCCGATCACCACGTCCGCTCGGGACGCCAGCGGACACCAGAGCCTGACCTGCCTTAATGCTCACTCATCGTCACGCTCGTCCCGGTGGCTGGCCTGTGTGGCAGCGATGCGCTTGCTCAGCCACCCCAGCAGCCCGCCGTCGCCTCGGCGGATTCGGACTCCCGTGGCTTGGTGCTATGTCGGGGCTTGTGCTAGACCGGCGCCATCGCCGCGCGGATCGTGGTGGTGCGTTCGGCGTCGGAGACCTCTTCCAGAACGGCGCAGGGGAAACGATCGAGCAGGCTGCTCAAGTCCAGCGCTCCTCCGTCATACTCACGGCCTGTCACAACGTCAAACCAATGGCCCTCCGGCAGCACGACGGTATGGCTGCCGAAGCCGCCGGCCTCTGCTATTGGACGCGCCAGCCTGCTCGCCACGACGACCACTTCGCGGTTGGCCCCGCGCGCGAAGCTGAGCACGTGGCCCGACGAACTTGGCAGTGGGCTGTAGTGTGCTCGCTCACCAACGAAGATGCTGGGACGGCGGCGCCGTAACCTCAGGATTGACCTGGTCAGGTGGAACTTCTCCTCGGCCAAGGTGCGCGGATCGCGCCGACGCAGTTCCTTCGCCATCGCCCGCAACGCGGTCACCTCGACCGGGCGTCGGTTGTCCGGGTCCACCAAGTAGTTCTGGATGGTCTCGCAAGACTGGTAGTTGTCGGCCACGCCCAAGCAGGTGAGTTGAATGGCCTTGGACGACAGAATCGTCTCGCGAGCCGACTCGCGGGTGAATTCGAACCAGTCGGAGAAGGCCTCCATCACATCTTGATCCGCATACAGGGCCCCGATCGAGGCCACCATCCGGTCCTCGGAAGACGAATCCGGGTTCGTCCAGGACGTCCACAGCTTCTGCTCCCGGGCCACCTTCAGCATGTAGTCGGTCATCCGGTCCAACTCGAGCGGGCCGTCCTCGGTCCAGGTGCCGGCCAGCGTCTGCCAGAACAGGTTCTCGGTATGACCCTCGACGTTCGACAGCAGCGGGGCGAGCTTGGTGAGCAGCGCGCGCCACTGCCTGGCGTACTGGGAGATGACCGCGATCCGGTTGCGCACATCCTCGGAGCGCTTGGTGTCGTGCGTTGTCCCGCAGGTCATGGTGGCAGGCCATTCGCCTGCCATCTGGGCGCACCAACGGTGGAACTGGTCCGGGTTCACCCCCCAGTCACGGGGCGATCCGCCGACCTCGTTGAGCGAGACCAGATGCGTCCAGCGGTAGAACGCGGTGTCCTCGACACCCTTGGCGGTGACCGCACCGCAGACCTGCTGGAACCGCACCACCAACTCGGCGCGCAGCACCTGTTGGGCGCGTTGCTCCGAACCGACGTCACGACCCAGCACGAGGTCGACGACCAGATCGAGAGTGTCGTGCAGGTCGCGATCAAGCCTGGCCCGGGCAAGCTCGGCGGCCCGTCCGACCAGTTGCACGGCCTCCTCGGGGGCATCCTCGCCGGGCACCACGTACGCGCGGTATCGGGGGAAGGCGACCACCAGTTCGGTGAGACAACTCGCGATCCAGCCTCGGGTGTGGTCGCGCAGCATGATGTCGTCGCTGCAGATCTGGTACACAATGGCCGTGATCCTGTGCACCTCGGCGAACAGCGAGGTGGTGACGATCTCCGCTTTGGAGGTGGCGATCACCTCATCAAGGGTGCCGGGGATATCGGTGGCGATCGAGTGGGCGATCGAGCCGAGGTCGCTGGCGCCGTTCGGGTCGGTGTGCAGGGCGTTGATCCGCCAGGCCGCGTCATAGCCGGTGGTACCAGCGACCGGCCAGTCAGCCTGCATCTCTTCGTCGACCTCAAGGATCTTCTCGGCGGCGATCCAAGCCCCACCGGTTGCCATCGATAGCCGCCGCATGTAGCCGCGCGGATCGGCGAGCCCGTCGGGGTGGTCGATGCGGAATCCGTCGATGTGACCGACCCGGAACAGGTCAAGTAGCAGCGCATGGGTGGCATCGAAGACCTCCGGGTCCTCGACCCGGACGGCGAGCAGGGTGTCGACGTCGAAGAAGCGGCGGAAGTTGAGCTCCTCCGCAGCCACCCTCCAGAAGGCCAGCCGGTAGTTCTGCTCGGCGACGCACAGCGGCAGCGGCAGCGTCTCGGTACCTGCACGGACCGGGAAGACGTGGTCAAAATAGGCCAGGACCGGCTGCGGGCCGACATCCTCGAAGCCGGGGATGACCCGCTGCTCAAGGGTTATTTCATTCGCGGCCAAGACGGTGCCGATGCGGGCACCCAGGAAGGGCATCAGCATGCCGTCTCCCTCATCGGTCCTGTCGAACCAGGACGCATACGGTGAGCTGGGGCCGTCCTTCAAAACCGACCACAGCGCTTTGTTGTGATAGATCGGGGTCGGGACGCCCATGTGGTTCGGCACCACGTCCACGAACACACCCATCCGACGGGCGTGAGCGGCGGTCGCGAGCCGTTCGAACGCGGCCCGCCCACCCATCATGTCGCTGATCTGGCTGTGATCGACCACGTCGTAGCCGTGGGTGCTGCCGGGCGCCGCCTGCAGGATCGGGCTGAGATAGAGGTCGGTGACGCCCAGGTCGTCCAGGTACGGCAGTTGTTCGATCGCTTGGTCGAAAGTGAGCTTGGGGCCGAGTTGCAGTCGATAGGTGGATACCGGCATGCGACGCCCGGCCGACGGCAGGTGACTGAATCCCCCGGTGATGGCAGCGGTGGTTCCTGTGGTTTCAAGCGATTTGGCTGTCTGGTTCAATTGCTAGCTGACCTCGACTTCCGGGACGTGACCTTCCCAAACCTACTCGAGGCGATCACGTCCCCGAACGTTCCCGGGGTTTCTGCCCATCAAGGCGCAGAGCCCTGCGCAAGTCACTAGCGTTGAATCAAGACCAGAAGGGAAGGAATACAACATGGACTTTGCAGAATGGCTGCAGTCTTTCTCGAAGGAGGCGCAGCAGAAGGTCGCCCACTTCGCCGATCAGGTGAAGGACAAGTACGAAGATTCCGATCTCGACGACAAGCTGGCGAGTCTCAAAGCTGAAGTGAGCGAGCGGTACGACGAGTTCGCAGACTCAGTCAAGGGCAAGATCGACGAGTCCGAGTTGGACGACAAGTTCCACGGCTTCACCCAAGCGATCGGCGAGAAGTACCGTGACGTGGCCGACGCCGTGAAGGCCAAGTACGACGATGCCGAGTTCGACGAGAAGTTCGACGGGCTGAAGACCGACATGGGCGAGAAGTTCACAGACTTCAAGGCGGCGTTCTTCTCGGCGAAGGGTGAGGCGGCCGCCGCTGCCGCAGATGTCGCAGAGCAAGCCTCGCCAGTTGCCGAGGATGCCTCGCAGGCCGCGAGCGACGTCGTCGAGCAGGCGAACCCCGAGGACGAACCGCTCAGTTGAGCGTCGATCACGAAGGTGGGGTGGGTCTCTTGGGTCAGGCTCCGCCCCACCTTCTGCGTGCCGCCGTCCTGACAGCGGCGCAGCTGTGGCATCGTGGAGCGCGTGCCTGCGAATTCCGACGAACTTGTAGAGTTGCTGCGACTCGGTCGGGTGGGTGAGTCAGGTTTCCTGGGGCATCATCCGAAGACTCTGATGCAGCGCACCTATGGTGGTCAGGTTCTCGCACAGGCCCTGATGGCGGCTTACGGCACGGTTCTGCAGGAGCGCATCGTCCACTCACTTCACGCGTATTTTCTTCGTTCGGGTTCGGTTGATTCCGACATCACCTACTTGGTCGATGCGGTGCGCGATGGCGGCACCTTCAGCAACCGCCGTGTGACAGCCACCCAGGAGAAAGAGATCTTCTCGATGTCGGCGTCCTTCCATGCGAAGGAGCCCGGCTTGAACCACGACGATCCGATGCCCCGTGAGGTGCCCGGCCCTGACCAGTGCCCGACGTTGGTGGAGGTCCTGGGCGCTCGATTCGGCGGCCACCCGATCTGGCACGAGTGGGACGCCATTGACGTTCGCTTCGTCGGCGATTCATCCCCGGGCGGCTCGATCCAACCTGGTCGCCACGTGGCGTCCATGCGTGTGTGGGTGCGCACCCAGCAACCACTGCCGGACGACCTGCGGTTGCACCAGGCGGTGCTGGCGTACATCTCGGATTTGACGTTGCTGAGTGTGAGCGCGGTTCCGCATCCGGTGGTCTTCATGTCGAACCAACTGCAGACGGCTTCGGTCGACCACGTGATGTGGTTCCACCGCGACTTTCGTGCTGATGACTGGCTGCTCTACGACATGTTCTCGCCATCCGCCTCGGCAGCTCTGGGCTATTCATCGGGGCGGCTCTTCCAGGATGGCCGGTTGGTTGTGTCCTGCGCCCAGGAGGGTCTGATCAGGCCAGTGGGCGAACGGCAGTTCCTCAGCTGAACCCGGCAGCGAGGCGACGAAACCCCGGCCAATGCGGCCGGGGTTTCGCTTGGTTGGAAGGCGTGACTCAGGCCACCGCGGCGGTGCTCTTCTCCCGGAGCATTACCAAGGCGGCCCGCTCGATCTGGCGGACGCGCTCGGCGGTGATTCCCCAGACCTGGCCAATGTCGGCCAGCTTCGCCTGACGACCGTCGACCAGTCCGTAGCGCCGGCGTACGACGTCCGCCGACCGCTCGTCCAGGTTCTCGAGCATCGTGTCCAAACGGTCACGATCCTCTTGACTGAGGACGACTTCATCGGGACCGGGTGAGGTCTCGCGTGCGATCAGGTCGCCCAGCGAAGTGTCGCCGTCCTCCTCGACCGGTGCATCCAGACTGACGTGTTCGCGGCTGTAACGGATCAGGTCGATGACCTTCTCCTCAGTCACGTCGAGTTCGCGGGCGATCTCGTGGACCTCGGGTTCACGGCCAAGGTTGCGTTCCAAGTTGCGGCGAACCGCCGAGATCTGGTTGACCTGCTCAGCGACGTGCACCGGCAGCCGGACGATGCGTCCCTGCTGCGCGATGCCGCGACTGATGGCCTGACGCACCCACCAAGTGGCATAGGTCGAGAACTTGAATCCCTTGGTGTAGTCGAACTTCTCGACCGCGCGGATCAGGCCAGTATTGCCCTCCTGGACCAAGTCCAGTAGCGGCATCTGCGAGCGCCCGTACTTCCTGGCGACCGAAACGACCAGACGAAGGTTGGCACGCACGAAGTGCTGCATGGCGTCCTCACCTTGGCGGGCGAGCAGTTGTAGTTCCTCGAAGGTGACGTCAGCATCGGTGGTAGCGCGTCCGTCCAGTACTGCTTGGGCGAACTGGCCCGCTTCGATCAGGCGTGCCAACTCCACCTCTTGTTCCGCGGTCAACAGCGGCGTCTTGGCGATGGAGTCCAAGTACAGGCCCACTGAGTCCTTGCCGTCTATGCCATCATTGGTGCGTACACGAGTTTTGGTATCCATGGGCATCTGCCTTTCTTTCAACGCAAGATGTAACGCACGAACCTGTGGATTTTCTTCCCGCCAGGTGGTAGAAGCGGTGAACCCGGAGGGGGTGGGGGCAAACCACGACCCGGGTCGCACGTTCGGTTCTCGTTCTCCCCCTCCGTGGGTTTACCCGCCACATGGCCTCGCACGCAAACTGGTTTGCTGTGCCGTGGCAAAATAGATCAAGGTGCTCTCTACAACCCAGGGTGTAGGGGAAGCACCCTGAGTTTGAAGAACGGCTTCCGAAAGGTCACTTGTGACGCCCATCACCCATAAGGCTGCCACCACTTCCGCGAAGGCTCCCCGCACTCGCGCCAAGGCGGAGGCCGCGCAGCCGCAGGCAGCCGAAGTCGAGGTACCCGTGGAGGCCCCCGCGAAGGCTCCCGTCTCACGCACTCGCGCCACCAAGGCGGCCGGCTCCAGGACGTCGGTCGGTAAGCCCAAGTCGGCACCCGCTTCGCGCAGCAGCAGCGTCGAGGACGAGCCCACCGTGCAGGAGCTTGCGGAACAGGTCATCGACGTCAAGGTAGAGCGCGACGGGGACGACGTGGTACTCACCGTGGGAGGTAAGAAGCGCAACCTCGACGACGTGGACGACTCCCAGTTCGACTCCAGGGAGGCCGCCAAGGACGAGGCCGAACTGGTGGCCGATGAACAGGGCTTCAACCTCTCCGACTCGGACGAGACCGATGAGCCCGAGCAGCAGGTTGTCTCGGCGGGGGCCACCGCCGACCCTGTGAAGGACTATCTGAAGCAGATCGGCAAGGTGGCACTGCTCAATGCTGAGCAGGAGGTCGACCTTGCCAAGCGTATCGAGGCGGGGCTGTTCGCCGAGGAGCAGATGAACGAGGGCAGTGTCTCGGCGAAGGACTTCGAAGACTACGAGTGGATCGTCGATGATGGGCGGCGCGCTAAGAACCACTTGTTGGAGGCCAACCTGCGGCTGGTGGTCTCGCTGGCGAAACGTTACACGGGACGGGGCATGCTCTTCCTGGACCTGATCCAGGAGGGTAACTTGGGGCTGATCAGGGCAGTTGAGAAGTTCGACTACGCCAAGGGCTATAAGTTCTCCACCTATGCCACTTGGTGGATCAAGCAGGCGATCACCCGCGCCATGGCCGATCAGGCGCGCACCATCCGCATTCCGGTCCACATGGTCGAGGTCATCAACAAGCTGGCCCGTGTGCAGCGCCAGATGCTGCAAGACTTGGGTCGCGAACCGCTTCCCGAGGAACTGGCCCGGGAACTCGACATGACCCCCGAGAAGGTCATTGAGGTGCAGAAGTATGGTCGCGAACCCATCTCGCTGCACACCCCGCTCGGTGAGGACGGCGACTCGGAGTTCGGAGACCTGATTGAGGACTCCGAGGCCATCGTGCCCGCCGATGCAGTCAACTTCACGTTGTTGCAGGAGCAGTTGCACGATGTGCTTGACACACTGAGTGAGCGCGAAGCTGGCGTCGTGTCGATGCGTTTCGGCCTGACCGACGGCCAGCCCAAGACGCTCGACGAGATCGGCAAGGTCTACGGCGTGACCCGCGAGCGCATCCGCCAGATTGAGTCCAAGACGATGAGTAAGTTGCGTCATCCGTCTCGTTCGCAAATTCTGCGTGACTATCTGGAATGAGAGCCGAGTGATGGCGGGGCAGTATCGGATCAAGCAGGCCGAGCGCTTGGCAGAGGTCGAGGCGGCCGCCCGGCTGGTGGCCGCCGCTGTGCGTGAGTCCTACGGTGGAATCGTGTCGGGGGCCGTACTCGACGCGATGACCAGCGACGATTACGTCGTCCCGCGAATCCGGCAGTGGTGGCGGGCGACCGAGGACGGGGCGCAGATCTGGGTGGCCCAGCGAACCACCGGCGAGGCCATCGTGGCGATGGCCTATGCTGGCGACTCCGACGACCCGGAAGCCCCGACGCCCTTGGAACTCAAGATGCTCTTCGCCTTGGATGAGGCGAAGGGCTCTGGGTTGACTGACGAGTTGCTGCTGACCGCGATCGGCAACTCGCCGGCGTTTCTGTGGACGCTACCCGCCAACGACCGGGCGATCGGCTTCTACCGGCGGCACGGGTTTGCGATGGATGGTACCTCCCGCATCTCCGACCATCTGACCGCCGGGCGCGATGGCGTCCAACCGCCGACCGAAATCCGCTTGGTGAGGCTCGCCTGAAGATGGCTCGAGATCCCCGTTCGATCAATGATTTGTCCCGAATCACCGATTCCGTCTTCAAACCGCGGCAGATGCCGGGTAGCCGACGCGGCCGGTTCCTGATCGTTTTCGCGGTCTTTCTGGTCGTCGAGGCAGCTTTCGTCGTCTCGTTGATACTTCAGGATCAACCCATCGGTATCGGCGGGGTGCTGTGGGCGATCTGGTTGCTGGTCTGCGTGGCTTGGCTCTTCGTCCCCCAACTCGGGGCCGCCAACGATTCCCCCGGAAGCCAGCGGATTGCCCGTGGGGTGCTGTTCGCGGTATTGGTGACCGGCTTGGTCATCGGAGCCGTCGGAGCGCTGGGAGGCCTCGTCCTGCCCGGCTGGTGGACGATCGTCGCCGCCAGCTCCGCGGTGGGTGCGGCGGCCTTCGTCTTGGGCATCCTGGAACTTCGGACGCGGCCCGAGGACTGAATCACACGCCTCAATCGAAGATATCGGCGACAGTCGCGTGCAGCGCCTGGGCCAGCGAATCGGCGTCAAGCGAGACCGACACCCCGTGCGTGCCGCCTCCCATCGAGACCCGGCGTCCCAGAATGGACGCGTCCGCAATCACCGGCCACTGGTGGCTGGAACCGAAGGGGGTGATGGCGCAGCCCTGCCATGCCGAGTGACGACCTTCTCAAGGCCGAGTTGTTGGAGTGCCGCCGGCACGCGATCCTCGCCCATCGTCTGCCCCTGTGTGGATCGGATGATGAGACAAAACGCCCAGCGGCCCGATTCCAATGAACCGGGCCGCTGGGAGACGTCTCGCTGATATCAGCTGATTCGGTTGGTCTCGTCGTGGATTCGAAGCGCCACCTGCCGCAATTTGTCCTCGTGCTTGCGTGCGTGGTGTGCGCAGAAGAGCAACTCACCACCCGAGGCCAAGGTCACGTGAAGATACGCCTGCGCGCCGCAGCGGTCGCAGCGGTCGGCTGCAGTCAGGTGCTGGTTGTCCGTCACAGTTGCGTTCATTGTCATCTCCTCTGCAACCCGAAGAAGCGGGCCATGCGTCTGCTCAACACGATCTTCCGTGGGTTTGTTCCCTCAGGTTATGCTCCTGATCTCAGCGTACCCGTCCGCACCAGCCAGGCCCGTCAGGCGCAGCAGGTCACGATCGGATCATGTCTTGGTGGTCTGGCCGCCACTGCTTGCGGTGTCGAGCCCGTGGCTGGTTCGGGTTCCTGCTTGGTGACCGCCCTGGAGCTGGGAGGCGGGCAGAGCGTTGATCCCGGTTCTGTCGGTGCTTACGGGTAGGCTTCACGCCGTGCCACCAAGGACCACCAATCCCAAGACCTCGGCCACGCCCGGTCGTGCCTATGAGGCGAAGAACCTGCTCGTCCTTGAGGGTCTTGAGGCGGTTCGCAAGCGTCCGGCCATGTACATCGGAACCACAGACACTCGTGGTCTGATGCACTGCCTTTGGGAGATCATCGACAACGCGGTCGACGAAGCGCTCGCAGGTTTCGGGGAGCAGATCGACGTCCTGCTGGGTGCAGATGGGTCGATACAGGTGACCGACCGCGGTCGCGGTGTCCCGGTCGACGTCGAGCCCCGCACCGGGTTGGTCGGCGTCGAGGTGGTTTTCACCAAGCTGCACGCCGGCGGGAAGTTCGGTACCGGCGACTACAACGCCACCGGCGGCTTGCACGGTGTCGGCGCCTCAGTGGTGAACGCTTTGAGTTCCCGGCTGGACGTGGAAGTCGACCGCAACGGAGCCACCTGGGCGATGAGCTTTCGGCGCGGCGTCCCAGGCTTCTTCGAAGGCGACGGCCCCGACGCCGGCTTCACTGCCGAACACGGGCTTCGGAAGGTGGGCAAGGTGGCTCGCGGCGTCACCGGCACGCGGGTGCGGTACTGGCCTGATCGGCAGATCTTCCTCAAGGACGCCCGGCTCTCCATGGACCATCTGCTCGACCGGGCCCGGCAGACGAGCTTCCTGGTACCAGGCCTGGAGCTCGTGGTCACCGATGAAAGGGCTGCCCAGCCGGTCGTTGAGCGCTTCATACACAACGGGGGCATCTCGGAGTTCGCGGAGTACCTCGCGTCCGACGCTTCGGTGACTGACGTCATCCGCATCCAGGGCAGCGAGTCGTTCGTCGAGACCGTGCCCGTGCTGGACGAACACGGCTCAATGACCCCGGCCGACGTCGAGCGGAACCTCGACATCGACATTGCCCTCCGGTGGGGCACCGGCTACGAAACGATTGAGCGCTCGTTCGTGAACATCGTGGCGACTCCCAAGGGGGGTACCCACGTCACGGGCTTCGAGCGTGGGCTGTTGAAGGCGTTCCTGGGCGGGCTGGAGGGCACCCGGCTGCTGAAGAGCGGCGACGAGATCACCAAGGACGATGTGCTGGAGGGCCTGACCGCCGTCGTCACGGTGCGCCTTCCCGAACCACAGTTCGAGGGGCAGACCAAGGAGGTACTCGGCACCCCGCCGGTGACCAGATTGGTCGCCCAGGTCGTCGAGACCGAGCTGGGCAGGTTCCTCAACTCGACCAAGGCATCCGAGCGGCCGCAGGCGCGAACGGTCATGGAGAAAGTCGTGAACGCATCCCGCACGCGCGTCGCTGCCCGCGTCCACAAGGAGAACCAACGCCGCAAGACGGCACTGGAATCGTCCAGCTTGCCGCCCAAGCTCAAGGACTGCCGATCCAACTCGATGGAGCTGAGCGAACTGTTCATCGTGGAGGGCGACTCGGCTCTCGGCACCGCCAATTTGGCGCGCAATTCCGAGTTCCAAGCGCTGCTACCGATCCGTGGCAAGATCCTCAACGTGCAGAAGGCCAGCGTCGGCGACATGCTGAAGAACGCCGAATGTGCCGCGATCATCCAGGTGGTCGGGGCGGGGTCGGGGCGCACCTTCGATGTCGACAACGCTCGCTACGGCAAGGTCATCTTCATGGCGGACGCGGATTCCGACGGCGCCCATATCCGCTGCCTCTTGGCCACCCTCTTCTTCCGTTACATGCGCCCGATGGTCGAGGCCGGTCGGGTCTACTCTGCGGTGCCGCCGCTGCACCGCTTCGAGCTGACCAACCCGCGCAAGGGCCAGGACAAGTTCATCTACACCTATTCGGACGCCGAATATCGGCGCAAGCTGGCCGAACTGACCAAGAAGGGGTTGGGTTTCAAGGAACCGCAGCGTTACAAGGGTCTGGGCGAGATGGATGCCGACCAGTTGGCCGATACCACGATGAACCCGCGTCGGCGAATGCTGCGCAGGCTCACGGTGGACGACGCGGAGGCCGCGGAGGAGACGTTCGAAATGCTGATGGGCAACGAGGTGGCGCCGCGGAAGGAGTTCATAATCGAGGGCGCCTACCAGTTGGACGACGACCGGATCGACGCATGAGTGGGCGACTTGCGCATCGGTCCGCTGCGCTTCGCCGAGTTGTTGTCCCGGTGGATGGGGCATGCCGTTCGTGACTCACCCAGCGACCCCGGCCACAGCACTGTCGGCCCCGAAGCAGACCTCGCGGAAGAAGATTGTTAGCTGGGCGATGTGGGACTGGGGCACCCAGCCATTCAACACGGTCATCACGACCTTCGTCTTCAGCGTCTACATGACAAGTGCGGCCTTCGGTGACACCAACTTCACCTCGCAGGCACTTTCGCTGGCCATGATGTTCGGTGGGCTGCTCGTGGCGGTGGCCGCGCCGGTGCTGGGGCAGACCGTGGACCGCAATGGCCATACGGTGCGGGTGCTGCGGGCGATGACCTGGTTGCTGGCCGGGATCTCGGCCTCGTTGTTCTTCGTCAAACCAGACCCGGCCTATCTGTGGCTCGGGCTGGGGTTGCTAGCGGTGGGCTCGGTGATCAGTGAGATCGCCGGGGTCAACTACAACTCGTTGCTGCCTAAGGTGGCCGGTCATGCCAATGTCGGGCGGATCTCCGGTTTTGGCTGGGGGATGGGCTATCTGGGCGGGATCGTCGTCCTGCTGCTGATCTACTTCTTGTTCATCCAGCCCGAGGTGGGCCTGTTCGGGGTCAGCGGCACCGAGGCGATGGACATCCGGGTGTCGATGGTGGTCTGTGGGGTGTGGACGCTGCTGTTCACCATCCCCACCTTCGCCAATCTGCATGACAGCCCACAGCCGCTTCGGCGAGCGATTCCCGGGATCGAACGTTGGCAGGGACGCCGTCCCGACTTCATCTGGCGCTGGCTCGCTCCGGTGGTCGCCTCCTACGGCGAACTGGCAAACACGATCCGGCGGCTGTGGGGGATCAGTAAGCACACCGTCTACTTCCTGCTGGCCTCCGCGCTGTTCCGGGACGGCTTGGCAGGTGTCTTCGCCTTCGGTGCGGTGATCGCGGCGGGCACCTTTGGTTTCAGCAGTGGCGAGGTGATCATCTTCGGCGCAGCAGCGAACATCGTCGCCGGGATGTCGACGATCGCCTTCGGGTTGTTGGACGACTGGATCGGCCCGAAGAGGGTGATCATGATCTCTCTGAGCACCCTGGTGGGGATGGGCGCGGTCATCTTCTGGTTCCACGATGGCGGCAAGCTGATCTTCTGGATTGCCGGCCTGATCATGTGCCTGTTCGTCGGGCCCGCGCAGTCGGCGTCCAGGAGCTTCTTGGCTCGCCTGATTCCGGTGGGTAGATCGGGTGAGGTTTTCGGGTTGTACGCCACTACCGGACGCGTGGTCTCGTTCCTGTCCCCGGCGTTCTTCGGCTTGGCTATCGGCTTGGGTGCGGCTGTCACCGGTGACGCGAACACCCAGTACTGGGGGATTCTCGGTATCGCGTTGGTGCTGCTCGCCGGATTGCTCGTCATGATTCCGGTCAAGGAGCACCACGAACACACCCCGCTGCGCTGAGACGTACGGGCCGCCCGTGGCAATCGGGGCTCAGCTGAGGGCGTGCCAGTACAGCAGTCCCGCACCGGCGAAGCTGCCCAGCAGTGCTGCCCACCAACTGAGCGTGGCAAGGGGCTGGCTCACCCGGGACACCAAGGACTGATAGCCCTCCCAGCGGTGAAGTGCCAGCGGCAACCACGCTGGGGACACGATCACCGCGCAGCTTCCGATCAGGGTTGCGATCTTGAGGGGCCAACCGATCGATGCGGCACCGATCTTCTGGGCAATCGAGAGGTAGATCGGCAGGCCGGTCAGGTCGGTGGCCGTGGTGAGGAGGCCGAAGAAGAACAACCCGCGTGCAGGAATGACCACAGGTGGCCGCTCATGAGCCTTGTCGATATCCACGGCCCCCTGCGCGTTCCGGGGTTTCTGGTGGCGTCCACTCCCACGATCCTTCAGCCGCACGACAACCAGGTAGCCACCGTAACCGGCGAGCAGTGTCGCCAGCACTGCGTCCACTCGTTTGCTGGCTAGTTCCGCCTCGGCCCAGTGGGCGGCGGCCACCCCCAACATGCCCATGCCGGCGATTCCGAGGGCCGCGAAGACGACTGTGATGCCAGCCAGGAACTCCAGGTTGCCCCGCAGCCCATGCTGCAGCCTGATCGTGGCCGCCTGCACCAGCATCATCGGGCTTACAGCCGACAGCAGGGTCAGTGGAACGATCCAGACGAGCAGCTCGGTGAAGCTCATGCAGGCCTTCTGGGCTTACGTCAATGGGTTGCCGGCCGGTGCTCGTTGTTCTCGAGCGCGTCGGTGGCCTTCGCCGCAGCCTCCAGCGACTCTCGCTGCGCCGAGACCCGGTCCTCCAGCTTGCTGAACAGCCAGGACCCGACGGTGCCGACCACGAACATGGCCACCGCGAAGCTCAGAGCAACGGACAGGCTGAGCCCCTGCTCGGCGAGGCCGGCGCCCGAGAAGGCGGGGAAGACAACGGTGGGGAAGATGGCAGCTGAGGAGCCCACCACCATGCCCAGGATGAAGTGGTACATGCCGGCGTAGTAGTTGTCGAACGCCCAAGCCGCGGCCTTCGCGAACAGCAGCACACAAACCACCAGCCCGAGGGTCAACGGGATGATCACGCCGAGGTCGAAGGCGGCGATACCGGCGGCCATCTTGTCGTACAGCCCGAAGTAGATCAGGAAGTTCGATGGGCTCATGCCCGGCACGATCACACCCAGACCGATCAGGGCACCAGAACCCAGCCAGACCGCCAGGTTGGGTGTCACATTGAGGGCAACCTGACCCCCGACCAGCATGATGACGAAGATCACCAGCGCCGAGACCACCAGGATGGCCCAGTGCAACGGGCGCCGACCCTGCTGGCCGGCCTGCCGGAACAAGGATGGGAAGGTGCCCACCACGAAGCCGATGAACAGGCAGATGAACTGGGCGGCGAACCGGCCGAAGGCGGCCTCCACCACGAGCGAGAACAAGACAACGCCCGCCGCGCCGCCGATGCCGATCGGGATGAAGTAGAGCACGTTCTTCATGAAGCGGTGCTGCGGCCTGGAAAGGAACCGGATGATCGGGTCGTAGATGCGGAAGATAACCGCCAGTACGCCGCCCGAAAGCCCCGGCAGGATGAAGCCGACGCCCACCATGACGCCCTTGACGAGCCGAGTCAGCCACGCGCCGACGCTCTCAGGCGCATC
>ERZ1645192.998-NODE-998-length-23916-cov-11.386405_pt1 | contig 23916 bp, 24 predicted proteins | sample MGYA00575354_ERZ1645192 | MGnify/ENA primary metagenome ERZ1645192 (study PRJEB40844, sample SAMN11349763) | freshwater sediment metagenome | isolation source: river sediment | host: Sediment | place: India: Faizupur Khadar , New Delhi | collected 2017-02-21 ... | reverse complement strand
CCTGAGCCGCCGGCGCGCGCGCCGGAACGGCCCCGCCCCGCCGCCAAGCCGACAGCCCCGGCCGAACGTGGCCCGAACTGGCTGTCCGACCTGCTGGCGCGCGCCTCGCACGAAGAGCAGCCGGCCGCCCCGCCGCCGGCGTCCTCGCGCCAGAACATCGAGTCGCTCGATTCGATCTCGTTCGACATCGTACGCATGGTCGATCATGCCGCCGCGGTTGAGACCTGGGATCGCTATCGCCGCGGCGAGCGTCACGCCTTCAATCGACGGCTGTACACGCCGCAGGGCCAGCAGACCTTCGATGAAATCCGACGCCGCTACCGGGTCGATCCCGAGTTCCGCGACACTGTCGACCGCTATGTGCAGGAGTTCGAACGGCTTCTCGCCGAAGTCAGCCGCGACGATCCCGACAGCATGCTGGCGCGCACCTACCTGACGTCGGATACGGGCAAGGTCTACACCATGCTCGCCCACGCCGCCGGACGGTTTGAGTAAGCAACATCGACATCGCCTGAAAAAGCAACGCCCGGCCATCGCGCCGGGCGTTTTGACATGGCGAAGCTTTGACCCGAATCATTGCGCGACGATCGCAACGGCGCGACCCTCCGGCCATGCATTGACGCGGATTCGACGGGGTGTTGAATGAGCAATCACATCGAAGAAAAGACAATCGAAACCACCGAACAGCCGAGCGAGAATAGCGCGCCCGCCAACGCAGCGCCGCCCATCGCCCCGGAGCCGAAGGTTGCAGCCCCGGCCGTCAAGGCCGCGCCGAAGCCGACGGCCAGGCCCGCGCGCCCGACCACCGTCAAAGCGACGCCTGCGAAGGACGACGCAACCTCGACGAGAGCGCCCAAGGCCGCCAAGGAACGGGCGCCCGCCGCAAATACGCGCCTTTCGGAGATGCGCCATGACCCGAGCGCCATTCGCCGCGTGTTCGAGACGGGCGAATATCCCTACGCCGTCAAGATGCGCGTCGCGCCTTACGAGGAGCGCATGCTGGAGCTTCAGCGCGAATTGCTGAAGGCGCAGCGCTGGATCGAGGAAAGCGGCGAAAAGGTCGTCATGTTGTTCGAGGGCCGCGACGCGGCGGGCAAAGGCGGCACGATCAAGCGCTATACCGAACATATGAATCCGCGCACGGCGCGCGTCGTCGCGCTGCAAAAGCCGACCGAACGGGAACGGACGCAATGGTATTTCCAGCGCTACATCGCGCAATTGCCCTCGGCTGGCGAGATCTGCCTGTTTGATCGCTCCTGGTACAATCGCGCCGGCGTCGAGCGAGTCATGGGCTTCTGTTCGCCCACCGAATATCTCGAATTCATGCGGCAATGCCCGGATTACGAGCGGATGCTCGTGCGTTCAGGCATTCGCCTGTACAAATACTGGTTCTCCGTCTCGCGCGAGGAGCAACATCGCCGCTTCATGTCGCGTCGCGAAGATCCGTTGAAGCAGTGGAAGCTGTCGCCGATCGACCTCGCGTCACTCGACAAATGGGACGATTACACCGAGGCGAAAGAGGCGATGTTCTTTTACACCGACACCGCCGACGCGCCGTGGACCATCGTCAAATCCGACGACAAGAAGCGCGCGCGCCTCAATTGCATGCAGCACTTCCTCGCGTCCCTGCCCTATCCCAACAAGGATCTGAGCATCGTGCGCGGGCCCGATCCGCTCATCGTCGGCTCGACGGCGCATGTCATCGGCAATGACATGCACATCATTGAAAAGACCGTCCATCCCGACCTGCGCCGCGATACGCCGGCAAAGAAGAAGCTCTGAACGCAAGGCAAAAGAGAACGCCCGCCCGACCGGGCGGGCGTTCTGCGACGCGCGCTCAGCGCCGGTCTCGATATCGCTCCTCGGCGAAGCCGAAGCTGCTTACGATCGGCCTGCGCACGGCGCAGGAAGGATCAGGTTGAAGCTCATGACGCCGTCCAGGAAAACGGACATGGCGCTGATCGTTGGCTTTTGGCTCAGCCCCAAAGTTCAGGCTGAGGCGGGTAGATGATCGATCCGTCGTAGCGCAGCCCCTCGGCGCGGTCATGCGCGAGCAGCAAGGGGCCATCGAGATCGACGAAACGCGCGCGCGGCGTCAGCAGCATGGCCGGCGCCATGGACAGCGACGTGCCCACCATGCAGCCGATGAACAGGCCCAGGCCCAGCCGCTCCGCTTCATCGCAGAGCGCCAGCGCCTCGGTCAGCCCGCCCGTCTTGTCGAGTTTGACGTTGATGGCGTCGTAACGGTCGGTCAACGCGGCCAATCCAGCGCGGTCGTGCACGCTCTCGTCGGCGCAAACAGGAATGGGGCGCGCGACATGCGCCAGCGCGGCGTCGTCATCCGCCGGCAACGGCTGCTCGACCAGCGCGACGCCGCTCTCCACGCAAGCGGCGAAATGCTGGGCAAGATCCTCGGGTCGCCAGGCTTCATTGGCGTCGACAATCAGCGTCGCCTCGGGCGCCGCGGCGCGCACGGCGCGCAGCCGCGCCGGATCGCCCTCGCCTGCAAGCTTGATCTTCAGCAGCGGCCGTTCGGCGGCGCGCGCCGCAGCCTGCGCCATGTCCTCAGGCGCGCCAACGGAAATCGTATAGGCGGTCGTCGCCGGCATCAGCCGATGCAGTCCGGCCATTTCGGCCGCGCGAACGCCGAGACGCTTGGCGTCGAAATCCCACAAGGCGCAGTCGAGCGCGTTGCGCGCCGCGCCCGCCGGCAACAGGCGCTGCAGCGCCGCGCGGTCCGCCCCCGCCTCGATCGCGGCGCGCGCGCTCTCGATCTGCGCCAGGACGCTTTCGACGCTCTCGCCGTAGCGCGCGTAAGGCACGCATTCGCCGCGGCCGCGCGCCGCTCCATCCGAAATGGTCGCGACAACGACGCGCGCCTCGGTCTTGGCGCCGCGCGCGATGACGAAACGGCCGGCGATGGAAAACGTTTCGGCGGCGACGGACAACGTGACGGACATGAAAGGGCTCATTCGATTCGATACGGAGAGAGCATAACGGGTCCGTTCGCGTCGCTCGACTTGGAAGCATCGGCAAAATATGCGACCCATGGACGTCAGGCCGGCGCGACCGGCGCAATGTGCGATAGCTATTCATGGCGGCCCATCCACGATTTTCCATCGCAACGCCGGGCGATCACCTGCGCATCGACCTTGCCGGGCGCTGGACGATCCGCGCCGGCCACCTCATTGAGGTCGCCGCGAGGGATCTCGTGACGGCGACAGCCGGCGCGCACGCCGTCGTGCTCGACCTCGCCGGCATTGACCGTTTGGACACGTCGGGCGCCTGGCTCATCAGCCGCACCGTGAACGACCTGCAGGCGGCGGGCGTCGCAGCCGTCTGGCAAGGCGCGGCGCCCGATCACGAAATTCTGCTTGAGGAGGCGAAATTCCGCACATTCGGCGAGCCGCCGGCGCACAAGCGCCTGATGGTCGTCGATATCTTGGCCGATATCGGCGAAAGCGTCGCCAACGCCTGGCGCGACTTCGTCAATGGCGTCGCCTTTCTCGGCGAACTGGTGGCTGCGGTCATCGCCTCGATGATCAACTGGCGCAAGTTCCGCGGCCCGTCCGTGGTCTTCCACCTCGAGGCCATCGCCTTCCGCAGCGTGCCGATCATCGCGCTGATCAATTTTCTCGTCGGCTGCATCGTCGCGCAGCAAGGCATCTTCCAGCTTCAGCGCTTCGGCGCGTCGGCGTTCGCCGTCGACCTGATCGGCATTCTGGTGCTGCGCGAACTGGCTGTGCTGCTCACGTCCATCATGATCGCCGGCCGTTCGGGCTCGGCGATCACCGCCGAGCTTGGCTCGATGAAGATGCGCGAAGAGATCGACGCGCTCACCGTCATGGGCCTCAACCCGATCGAAGTGCTCATCGCTCCGCGCATGCTGGCGCTGATCATCGCCTTGCCGCTGCTGACCTTCCTCGCCGACATGTCGGCGATCTTCGGCGGCCTGATCGTCTCGACGGTCTATGGCGGCATGACGCCGGAGATCTACATGTCGCGCCTGCAGAGCGCGATCGCCCTAAACACGTTCATGGTCGGCATCATCAAGGCGCCGTTCATGGCGCTGATCATCGGCCTCATCGCCTCGATCGAGGGCCTCGCCGTGCAAGGCTCGGCCGAATCTCTCGGCCGGCAGGTGACGGCGTCCGTGGTCAAATCAATCTTCATGGTCATCGTGCTCGACGGGCTTTTCGCCATGTTCTTCGCAGCAATCCGGTATTGAGGCGGCCATGAGCGACGACCTCAGCGACGAACTCAGCCAGCAGATCGAGGCCGAAACCCGGGACGCAAGCGCCAAGGTCGCCATTCGCGTGCGCCAGCTCGTGGTCGGGTTCGGCCCCAAACTGATCATGAAGGGGCTCGACCTCGACGTGATGCGCGGCGAGGTTCTTGGTTTCGTCGGCGGCTCCGGCACCGGCAAGTCCGTGCTCACCCGCACGGTCCTCGGCCTGATCCCGAAGCGTTCGGGAACGATCTCGGTCTTCGGCCACGATCTCGACCGCATCTCGCCGACGGAGCATCGGCTGATCGAGCGACGCTGGGGGGTGATGTTCCAGCATGGCGCGCTGTTTTCCGGCCTTTCGGTCAAGCAGAACGTACAAGTGCCGATGCGCGAATATCTCGACCTGTCGGAAAGCCTGATGGACGAACTCGCCCGGCTCAAGCTGGCGCTGGTCGGGCTGCCGCCGGACGCGGCCGACAAATTTCCGTCGGAATTATCCGGCGGAATGATCAAGCGCGCCGCGCTGGCGCGCGCTTTGGCGCTCGATCCCGAGCTTGTCTTTCTCGACGAGCCGACCTCCGGCCTGGATCCGATCGGCGCGGCGGAGTTCGACGAGCTGATTTCGACGTTGCAGAAAACGCTCGGCCTGACGGTGTTCATGGTGACGCACGATCTCGACAGCCTCTATTCGATCTGCGACCGCGTCGCGGCGCTGGCCGACGGCAAGGTGATCGCAGCCGGGCCGATCGCCGAATTGCTGGCCTCGGATCATCCGTGGCTTCGCGCGTATTTTCATGGCAAAAGAGCTCGCAACATGTCGGCGAAGCTCGAATCGGCCCGACCGGCCTGACGCTACGAGGACAGGACACAGCCGCGCAGATGGAAACACGGGCCAATTACGCTCTGATCGGCGTCTTCACCCTCGCGGTGATCGCGGCGGCGTTCATGTTCGTGCTGTGGTTCTCCGGCGCGGACAAGCCGTCTGGCCGCAAGACATACCAGATCGTCTTCTCCGGCTCGATTTCCGGCCTGTCGCGCGGCGCCTGGGTGCTGTTCAACGGCCTTCGCGTCGGCGAAGTGACCAAGATGGACCTGATGCCCGACCCGAGCCAAGTCTATGCCTTGATCTCCGTCGACGGCCGCGTGCCGGTCAAGGCGGATACGCGCGCGCGTCTCGAATATACCGGCTTCACCGGCGTCGCCTCGGTGGCGCTCACCGGCGGCGCGCCGACGGCTGAGCCGCTGGTCGGCGAGAACAACGCCCCGGCGATCATCTATGCCGACCGCTCCGATTTTCAGGATCTGCTCGAAACGGCGCAGACGCTGTCGACCAAGATCAATACGATCCTCGACAAATTCACCGTCATGATCGACGAGAACCAGCAGCCGATCAGCAAGACGATCAAGAACGTCGAGAAGTTTTCCGACGCTTTGGCCAGCAATTCCGACGGCTTGAAGGATTTCGTCGGCATCATTTCCGATATCGGCAAATCGGCGAAGCCGCTGTTCGCCCGGCTTGAGGAGCTGTCGAACTCCGCCGACGGCATTCTCAAATCCGTCGATCGAGAAGAAGTGAAGAAGATCGTCGCCAACGCCGCCTCGCTCTCGGCCAAGCTCGACAAGGCGGCCAACAAGCTCGATCCGCTCCTGACCAGCCTCACCGGCTCGCTCGAAAGCGGCGAGGCCAAGGGCATGTTCGGCGACGTCGCCGAGGCGGCGAAGGCGATCCGTAAGCTGGCCGACAACCTTGATGTTCGGACCAAGGAAATGACGGTCAACATCAACCGCTTCACTGGCCCAGGCCTGCGCCAGTACGAGGCGCTCGCAGCCGAAGGCCGCAAGACGCTCGAAGACGTCAGCCGGGCCGTTCGCTCGATCGAGAAGAACCCCGACCAGATCATCTTTGGCGGTAAACCAAAACTGCCCGAATATTCCGGGCGTTGACGCAAAGCCACAGCGGCGCCAAATCGCTTGTTCAGACCGTGCGGGCGCTTGCCACGCGCGCGCGCCTGATGTCTTGTGACAGACGAAGAGGTTGAACGTCGGATTCGACCGCATTTTTTTGCAATAGCGGCGTCGTGCAGCAGGAAAACTCGAAATTGAGACGCAGATGGGCGCTGGCAGCGATTGCCTGCGGCTTGGCGCTTGCGCTTGGCGGCTGCGGCGGCGGTCCGCCGCCCGCGACCTATGACCTCAACGCGTCGCAAGGCAAGACAGCCGCCGGACGGCTGTCCGCAACATTGGTGATTGCGGAGCCGACAGGCGTGCAACCGGTTGATTCCGATCGCATTGTCATCCGCACGGGCAGCGAATCCGTCGCCTATCTGGCCGGGGCGCAATGGTCCGACCGCCTGCCCCGGCTCGTGCAGACGCGGCTGATCCAGACTTTCGAGAACGCCGGCCTGCTCGGCCGCGTCGGTCGCCCCGGCCTCGCGGCTTCGCATGTCCTGCAGACAGAGTTGCGCCGTTTCGAGGTCGATGTGACGCGCAACGAGGCCGTGGTGGAAATTTCGGCAAAGATCGTCACCGACGGCGCTAGCCGCATCGTTGCGGCGCAGATTTTCTCCGCAACGTCGCCGGCCCCGGCGACGCAGGGCGGTCAAGCCGCGGCCGCGCTCGACGACGCGCTCGGCGACGCCATGCGTCGCATCCTCGTCTGGACGACGGGACGCATCTGAAGCGTCATTCCATCACCGCCGCCTTGAGGATGCAGACCATCGTGGCCTGCGCCGGCTTGTCCGAAACGTTGCGGATCGTGTGCGGCCGGTCACAGCGGTAGCGCAAGGTCTCGCCGGCCTTGGCCTTTTCGATGACGCCCGCGACCTCGACTTCAAGCTCGCCCTCGCGCACCGACAGGCACTCGATCGAGCCGCGCTGGTGCGGATCGGATTCGAGCACGCCGCCCGGATCGGCGCTGAACTCGTACCATTGCAGCCATTCGACGGTCTTGATCCAGCCGATGATCGACAGCCGGCACTTTCCGTCGTCCGACGTCAGAATCGGCGTGTCGCCCTTCGAGGTCTTGTCGACGAACGGCTCGTCCTCGGCCGCCTGCAGCACGCGCTCGATGGAAACGTCGAGCGCCTGCGCCAGGCGCCAGATGGTCGCCAGCGTCGGATTGGTCTCGTTGCGTTCGATCTGGCTGATGATGGATTTGGCGACGCCGGATTGCTCGGAGAGCTCAGACAGCGACAGATTATAGGCCTTGCGCAGCCGCTGCACCGTCTTGCCCAATTGGCCCGACAGCGCCACCGCGCCCGCTTCCAGAGCCTTCGCCTTGTCCCGACCTTCAACGCCCATGCCATACCCCATGTTTCGTTTGGGATAATAGCCAATTTTGTTTGGAATATCGAACGGAATCTCGTGTCAGCCAGGTCGCGTGGCGGCGGCGCGACGCACATCGGCGCGCAACAGCCCAAGCCGATGCTCGCGCCAGACAACGAAAATGCCGGCCCCGGCGACGACGGCCGAGCCGACCAAAACCGAAATCGACACCGGCTCGGCGAAAAAGGCGACGCCGATCGCCACCGCCCAGATCAACGCCGTATAGTCGAAAGGCGCGATGACGGAGGCGTCGGCATAGCGGAAGCTCTCTGTCATGGCGATTTGCGCCACGCCGCCGATGATGCCCATGCCGCACAGCAAGGCGAGATCCTGGCCGTTCGGCGTCACCCATACATGCGCGGCCAGCGCCTTCGCGCCCGGCCAGGACGCCGGCCACAGCAGCGGCAGCGTCATGAAGACGAGGCCGATCAGCGTCGTGAGCGTCGAGAAATAAAAGACGATTGCGCCCGTGCGTTCCGATGAGGTCAGCCGCCGCGTCTGGATCACTGCGCCGGCCTGGCAGAAGGCGCCGACGATGGCGAGCGTAGCGCCGATCGCGCCGCGCGGCAGCCCCGCCTCGTCGACCGCGCTCAACCCCTCGCCCAGATGCTCGCGCAACATGATCAGCACGCCGAGAAAGCCGACCGCCACCGCGCTCCAGCGATAGAGCCGAACCGTCTCGCCGAGCAGCAGCGCCGCCAGCACGACCGTGATCAGCGGCGCGGCGAAGCCAATTGCGGTCGCGTCCGGCAGCGGCAGGAAGCCAACGGAAAGGAAGCCGAAGATCATGCCGCCGGAACCGATAATGCCGCGCGCAACATGGCCGAACGGCCGTTTCGTATGCAGCGCGCCGGGAAACTCCCCCAGCCACATCAGCCAGACGACCAGCACGACCATCGCCAGCGCCGAGCGGAAAAAGACGATCTCGCCGATCGGATATCGCGCCGCCGCCGCTTTCGCGCCCGCCCACATGACGGTGAACAGAAAGGCAGACAGCAGCTTGAGCGCGATTCCCCGAAGCATGTCAGAACGCGCTGTTGAACATGCCGCCGTCGATCAGGAAGTTCTGTCCCGTGACGTAGCCGGCATGCTCGCTGGCGATAAAGGCGCAGAGCTTGCCAAATTCCTCCGGATTGCCGTAGCGCCGCGCCGGGATGAGCTGCTGACGCTGCGCCATCAACTCGTCAGGCGTGACGCCGACAATGCGCGCCTGCGCCTCCGTTCCCTTCTTCAGGCGGTCGGTCAGGAAGCCGCCGGGCAGGATATGGTTGATGGTGACATTATATTCCGCCACCTGCCGCGCCACGCCCGCCAGAAAGCCGGTGAGGCCGGCGCGTGCGCCCGACGACAGGTCGAGGCCGGTCATCGGCGCCTTCACCGAAGCCGAGGTGATGTCGATGATGCGGCCGAAGCGACGCGCGATCATGCCGTCGATGACCGCTTGAATCAGCGCGATCGGCGTCAGCATGTTGGCCTCGACGCCGGCGAGCATGTCGGCATGCGAAATCTGGCGGAAATCCTTCGGCGGCGGCCCGCCATTGTTGTTGACCAGAATGTCCGGCTCGGGACAGGCGGCCAGCAGCGCGGCGCGTCCTTCCGGCGTTCCCACATCCGCGACGACCACGGCCACCTTGCCGCCGAACGAGCGAATTTCCTGGGCGGTCGCCTCGAGCGCCGCGACGTCGCGGCCGTTGATGACGACTTCGCAGCCCTCCTGGGCCAGAGCGATGGCGCAAGCCCGGCCAAGTCCCCGGCTCGACGCGCAGACAATGGCCTTGCGGCCGGCAATCCCGAGATCCATGGTCGACTCCTGAAACGACGTTTTATTTCTTATGCCGCGCGCAGAACTGAAATGCCAGCGCCCATTCGGCTCGCGATCGCGCTTTCTAGGCCGTCAGCGTCGCCTGCTCCTGCCCCGACAGCCGCGACAAGGCTTCGATCGCCGACAATGCGGCGGCGTTGAGATGACGCGCGGCGGCAGGCATCGGCGGCGGCGCTAATTCAGGCTCCGCCTCCGCTGCCGCTGTGGCCTCGGGCTCGGGCTCTTGCGCCGCAGGCGCCTCAAGCGCCAGTTGCGGAGCTTGCGTCAACGCCGCGACAGGGCGCGGGCCGGCGGCGATCAGAACTTCGAGGCGCGCGACGATATCGGTCAGCTTCTGCAACTCGGCCGCACGCAACCGGCGCGCATATTCCTGCAAGAACCAGCGCCCGCGTTCCGTCTCCAGAACGGCGGCCTCGATGGCCTCGTAATCGCTCAATTCCAGCTTCGGCGCCGTCTCGGTCGACATCGCGTCCTCCGGCGATTCGCATCAGGCACAGTTTTCAGCAGGCGTTGCGGAAATCAAGCGCCGTCGCGCGCCAGCTTGGCGCGCCGCCTGTCGATGGCGCGCCGCACCTCTTCCAGCGCCATCGAGACAGCGGCGAGATCCGACGATTCCAGCGTATTGTCGGCCAGCGCCTTGAGCGTCCAGCGCACCTCGCTCTCGGCCTTGGCCTCCAGCGCATTCAACTCTTCTCCGTCGGCTTCGTGCGTCGCCGTCAGCAAGTCCATCAGTCTCCGAACATGCTGCGCCGGCCCATCGAGCTTGCGGCCGCTGACGCGACTGACGAACCACGCGCCCATCGAGCCCATGACGCTGAGTAGCGCCGCGCCAATATAAAAAAAGCTCTCGAAACGGTCGAAGAGCGACGTTTCTTCGCCATCGAAATAGGAGGCCGCGCCGGCATGCACGCGGAAAAAGGCGTCCTTGCCGGTGTCGGGCGCCTCGATCTGCGCCGCAGCCGGCGAGACCGCCGCCATGCGCGCCTTGTGCGTCATCAATTGTCGCGCCAACGCTTCCATTTTCAGCGACGGCAGGTCGCGATGGGCGAGCAGCCGATACCCGAGGCTCAGGCTGGTCACGGCCTCGTCGGGCTGCGGCGAGGCGCCGCCGAACGCGCCCTTCGGAATTTCGGTCGTGTCGAAATAGGGAAAGCGCTTGGCGATCGCCTCCGCCTCTTCGACTGCGACGACATTGGGCGTCGCCTTCGTGGCGCGGGCTATGGAGGAAAACGCCTCCTGCGCCGGCCCCGAACCGGGTTGCCCGACGACGAACACGGCGGCAATCTTCTTTTGCGCCGCCGCGCCGCCGACCGCGGCCGGTTCGAGCGTCTGCCGGGCGACCGTCGCGGGATCGACGCCGTAATAGCCGAGCAGCAGATCGAGCAGCCGCGCATCGCTGCGGATGCCGCTGAGCAGCCCCACCGTCTTGCCGCGCAGATCCTTCAGGCTTTCGACGTTGGACTTGGCCGGCGTGATCATGAAGACCACGTCGCGCCGCAGCACGGCGATCGTTTCCGAATTGCGCGGCTGCTCCTGATCGGCTCGCAGGATGCAGAGATCGACCGCGCGGGAATCCATCGCCTCGCGCGCGTCCTTGGCCGTCTCCGTCGCGACGCGCTTGACGCGGATGCGATGACTATCCTCGTTCAGCACCTGCATGAACGAGCCGACCATGCGGTAAAGGTCGCTGCGCTCGGGGCCGGCCGCCACGCGCAGATAGGTCTTGTCGCGGACATAATACAGCCCGACGCCGACCAAGGCGGCGATGACCGCGGCCAGGACGACGATGCGCAGGGTTTTGGAGGCGTTCGACATGGCCGGCTCGCAGGGGGATTGCCTGACGTATCCCCCAGCTTTCATAAGATCATGCCGACGCCACGCCCGCCAAGCCCTCGCGCGTCAGAAGGAAATCTTGCCGCCAAGCGCAATAATGCCGCCGAACACCAGTGCGATCGAGACGGCCAGACAGGCCAGCGCCGCGACGATCGAGCCCGGACGCGCCTCCGCCGCATCGACATAACGCTCCGCAGGCTTGTAGCCCGTCGCCATGCCCTGGATCAGCGGCTCCTTCTTGACGAAAGTGGCGACGACATTGGCCAGCACATGCAGGACGATGACGATCTTCAACAGATCAAACAGGCGATGATGCCAGCGCGCGGCGAAAGCGACCGTCGCATCGCTCACCGTGCGGGCCAGTGGTCCGTCGATGATGATGCGGTCCTCATCGCCGGCGTAAAGTCCAAGCACGGACTGCGCCCCAAGAAGAACCAGAAGCGCAACCACCATCAACGCGCCAAGCGGGTTGTGGCCGAGATATTTGACCGGCTGGCCGCGCAGAATGGCGAGCCCGTAATTCAGCACGCTGCGCGGGCCGCGGATGAAATTGCCGAAGCGCGCCGTCGAGCCGCCGGCAAATCCCCACAGCAGGCGGAAAACGATCAGCACGAGAATCGCGTAGCCGCTCCACTTGTGCCAATTGGGCGTCGCCGCGCCGAACTTGTTGCTGGCCCAGGCGCTGGCGACAAGAGCGACCAACGTCCATTTGAAGGCGCGCGTGGGAAAATCCCATGCCAGCGCCATGCGGCCTTCAGCCGCCTGCGAATGCGTCACGACAAACTCCGGGCAACGCCGGACGGCGGCATCAGCCGCCGTCCGTCTCTCAGCTTATTTCTTCAGACGGTAATCGTCGTGGCAGGTCTTGCAATTGCCGAGAACCTTCGGGAATTCGGCCTTGAAGGTCGCTTCGTCCTTGATCGCCGCCAGCGCCGCGGTCGCGTCCTTGTCGAGCTTGGCGACGAGGCCATCGAACTTGGACTTCTCCTGCCAGATCTTCGGCAGGGCCTCGGTGTCGCCGCCGGTCTTGGAATTGTCGGGGAACAGCGCGACGAGCTTCTTCGAGCCGTCAGAATAGGCCTTCAGCGCGGCCTGCGCCTTCGCCAGGTCGAACGGGGCCTCGCCCTTCAGCGCCGCGCCGTTCGGCTTCGCAGCCTCGGCGAAGCCCTTGAAAATCTCCTTGCGCTCCTTGATCGGATCTCCGGCGGCCATCACCGCGCCAGCAGTCAAGATCATCGCGCCGGCCAAAAGCCATTTCTTCATCATTCCGTCGTCCTCTGAATCGGCTTCAACGCCGTAGTGTGAAGCTAAAGCTTTCCGGCCGTGAAGCCAGAGAGATTAGACTTTGCTTTACTCAAAACCGCGTGAGCGCCGTCAGCGCGAGGCGATCTCGCCGGAGCGCACCCAGTTGAGGATGCCGCCCTCGTAATTGAGATGGATGTCGCGGCGGCCGGCCGCCTGCGCCATGGCGATGGCGCGCTGCGATCGGTTGCCTGAGCGGCACATCATCACGATCTTCTTGCCGGGCTGGGCGGCGGGCAGCCGGGTGGGGTCGAAGCGCGACAGCGGCATCAGCGTTGCGCCGGCGACATGCCCCGACGCGAACTCGTCCGGCTCGCGCACGTCAATCAGCACGACCGAGCCATCGGCAAGCCCGGCCTTGAGCTCCGCCGTTCCAATCTGTTCGATCTGCGCCTGCGCCCAGGCGGGCGCAGCGGCAAAAGCCGCGCCAAAGGCGAGGCTGGCAAGAACGGCGCGGCGGGATATCATGTTCAAACCTCCACGGGTTCGCCAGCTGCGACCCAATCGAGCATGCTGCCGGCGTAATGGGCGGTGATGTCGCCGCGCCCCTGCGCCTGCGCCATCGCCAGAGCCTTCAACGTGCGCTGCCCGGAGCGGCAGGAAAAGACGATGCGCTGCCCCGGCGTCGCAGCCGGCAGACTGTCCACCCGGAAGTCTGACAGCGGCAGCAGCAGCGAGCCGGGAATGTGCCCGGCCGCGAATTCCGCCGGCTCGCGCACGTCGACCAGAACGATCGAGCCGTCCGCCATGCCGCGTTTCAGGTCTTCACGCGAAATTACATCAACCATGGGGAACTCGCTGCTCATTCTTTCATTGCGCAAACCGACGGCGCGGCGTGCGACGACCGGGACGACTGGCCTGCGCGCCCCGCCTCTGCTTTAATCGCGCCGGTTTACCACCGTCGGCATGGTTTCCGCAAACATCGGCGCATCCGGCGGCGTTCACGAATGCGAGCCTTTGCAGCATGACCAAGCGCCTCACGCCCTTTGCCGCCGGCCTCGCCTTTGCAGTTCTCGCAACAGCCGCGCAGGCGCAGACGGCCGATTTCACCGCCATGTTCGACGGCGTCGAGGCCTGCCGCATCAATGCCGCGCATGACGCGTTCTGGCGCAGCCTCGGCGAGCGTTACGGCAATTCGTTCGGGACGAAGACCGCCCGCGACGACGCCTCTGTCGTTCTTCGCAAGCCTGCGAGCCTTGCCGCCGCCATCGGTCCGGCGCGCCCGAAGAACCTTGGCGAATACACCGACGTCGTCGTTCCCTTGTCCGGCGTCTACAAGGGACTGCCATTGCGCTCGGTCGACTATTCCTTCGGCAATGAGAACGGCATATGGGTCGTGACGTTGCGCTTCGCCGCGCCCCGCGCCGAAGTCGCGCGCGCTTTTGGCAAGGCCGTGGCGGCGGGCGAGCGCGCCGGCAAGCGGGCCATGCGGAGCGACGACAGCGTCGGCTTCAGCGTCGAAATCCCCAAGGGCGCCGATGGCGCGATCGTCTGCAACCGCTCGAACTGACCGCCCTCAGGGCTTGCGCAAGGCGCTCATCAGGAAATCGAGCATCGCCGCCAACGACGGCTGCTCCATGCGCGCGCATTCCATCATCAGGCCGGGATGGGTGAAGCGCAGGCTGGCGGCGTTCAAACAGGCCGCCGTCATCACCGGATCGACGTCGCGGAATTCGCCGCTGGCGACGCCCTCCGCGATGAGCCCGGCGACGCGGTCGTTCATGCGCGCGATATAGCCCTCGATGATCGGCCAACTTTCCGTCAGCGCGGCCCGCACCATCTCGTGGATCTTCACATCGTCGACATAGCGTCTGGCGCTCATTTCATGAACGGCGCGGATCACGGCGCGCAAGCGCGTCTCGGCGCTGCCGGGACCGCTGACGATCTCGTCGCACGCCGCCTCGACCTCGCCGATCAGGCGCAGCGCCACCGTCTCGTTGATCTCGCGTTTGGAATGGAAGAAGCGGTAGACATTCGCCGGGCTCATCGTCAGCGCGCGCGCGATATCGGCCACCGTCGTCTTCTGGTAGCCGATGTCGCGAAAGAGCTTTTCCGCCGCCGCGATGATGCGGCATTTCGTGTCGCTGTCCTTTGCTTCGCTCATCGCCGTCACTCTGCCGGATGCGCCGCCGTCTCGTCGAGGCTTCTGCGGAACCATAGGGCGTAGAGCGCCGGCAGGAACAGCAGCGTCAGGAAGGTGGCGACGAAAAGCCCGCCCATGATCGTCACCGCCATCGGCCCCCAGAAGGCCGAGCGCGTCAGCGGCACCATGGCGAGAACGGCGGCCAGCGCGGTGAGCACGACTGGACGGGCGCGACGCACGGTCGCCTCGATGATCGCCGTGCGCCGGCTCGACCTGCCCTCATCCACGTCCTGCTCGATCTGGTCGACGAGAATGACGGTGTTGCGCATGATCATGCCGGCAAGCGCGATCATGCCGAGCAACGCTACGAAGCCGAACGGCGCGTTGAACAGGGTCAAGCCCACGGCCGCGCCGATAATGCCGAGCGGCGCCGTCGAGAACACCAGAGCCAGCCGCGCGAAGCTCTGCAATTGCAGCATGAGCAGCAGCAGCATCGCCAGCATCATGATCGGGAAAATGGCGAAGATCGACGCGTTGGCCTTGGAGGATTCCTCTGTCGAGCCGCCAATCTCCATGCGATAGCCAATCGGCAGCGAGGCGCGCATTTCCTCGAAGCGCGGCCAGATGCGCGCGGTTACGTCCGGCGCCTGCACGCCGTCGACGATGTCGGATCGCACCGTGATCGCCATGTCGCGATTGCGCCGCCACAGGATCGGCTCTTCATGGCCGTATTCGATGCGCGCCACCTGCGCCAGCGGCACCGCGGCGCCGCTGCGCGAAGACACTGTCAATTCGCCGATGCGCCCGAGCGTCGTGCGCTCTTCCTTGACGGCGCGCGCCACGACATCGACCTTTTCGGTGCCATCGCGCAGCGTCGTCACCGGAATGCCGGAGACAAGCGTCTGCAACGTCTGCGCCACGTCCTGCGGGTTGAGCCCCAATGCGCGGGCGCGTTCCTGATCGATGACGAGACGCACGGATGGCGTCATCTCGTTCCAGTCGAGATGCGGATCGACCGTCGCCTTGTCGGCGCGCATGATGTCGCGCATCTTGTAGGCGTAGTCGCGCACTTTCATCGGATCGGAGCCGATGATGCGAAATTGAATCGGGAAGCCGACCGGCGGACCGAAGGCGAAACGATCGACGCGCACGCGCGCCTGCGACAGCGCGCCTTGCGACAAGGCGTTTTCGATCTTGGCCTTCAACCTTTCGCGCGCCTCGACGTCCTTCGCCTTGATGACGATTTCGGCGAAGGCTTCGTTCGGCAATTGCGGATTGAGGCCGAGCCAGAAACGCGGGCTGCCCTGACCGACATAGCTGGTATAGGTTTCCGCGTCGGCGTCGTCCTTGAGCAGGGCCTCGCCCTGACGCGCCGTCGCCAGCGTCGCGTCGATGCCGGTGCCTTCCGGCATGCGCATCTGGAAGAACAATTCGGTTCGGTCCGACAGCGGAAAGAACTGCTTCTGCACCTGCGTCGCGAACAGAAAGATAGAGCCGGCGAAAGCCGCCAGCGTCGTCGCCGTGACAAGGACGCGATGGCGCACGCACCAGGTCACGACGCTGCGCAGCGCGTTGTAGACGGGCCGGTGGTAGATCTCTTCGGCGTTGTGCTCATGCCCCGCGAAGTTCGGCAGGATCTTGACGCCGAGATAGGGCGTGAACACCACAGCGACGATCCACGAGGCGACGAGCGCAATCATCACCACCCAGAAAATGCCGCCGGCATATTCGCCGACCGCCGAGGTGGCGAAGCCGACAGGCAGGAAGCCGGCCGCCGTCACCAGCGTGCCCGTGAGCATCGGAAAGGCCGTCGACTCCCAGGCGTAGGACGCCGCCTTCATGCGGTCCCAGCCCTGCTCCATCTTCACCACCATCATCTCGACTGCGATGATGGCGTCATCGACCAGCAGGCCGAGCGCGATGATCAGCGCGCCGAGCGAAATGCGATGCAGGTCGATGCCCATCGCATACATGACGATGAAGACGATGGTCAGCACCAGCGGCACCGACAGAGCCACGACGATTCCCGTGCGCAGGCCGAGCGAAATGAAGCTGACGAACAGCACGATGACCAGCGCTTCGAGGAAGGAGGTCAGGAACTCGCCGACCGCCTTGTGCACCACTTGCGGCTGATTGGCGATCTGCTCGAAGTCGACGCCCTGCGGCACCGTGCTGACGAACTCGGCCATGGCCTTGCGCGCATCCTCGCCGAGCGTGACGATATTCGCGCCCTTCAGCATCACCACGCCAACGGCGATAGCAGGCCTGGCCTTCTGATGGATGAGAAAATCGGCCGGATCCTTGAAGCCGCGCGTCACCGTCGCGATGTCGCCGAGGCGAAACACCTTGCCGCCCGCCTCGACAGGCGTCTCGGCCACGGCGCGCGCGCCATCAAGCGCGCCGGTGACGCGCAGGGCCACGCGCTGCGACGATGTCTCGACAACGCCCGCCGCCGTTACAGCGTTCTGCCGCGCCAGGGAATCGAAGATCGCCTGCACCGGCACGCCGAGCGTCGCCAGTTTGGCGTGCGAGAATTCGACGAAGATCTTCTCGTCCTGCACGCCGTAGATGTTGACTTTGGTGACATTGGGCACCCGCAGCATCGCCTGCCGCATGTCTTCGGCGACGCGCTTCAATTGCGCGTAATCGGCGCCGTCGCCGGTGATGGCGTAGAGCAGCGAGTCGACATCGCCATATTCGTCGTTGACATTCGGCCCGATGAGATTGGCCGGCAGGTCGGCGCGAATGTCGCCGAGCTTCTTGCGCATCTGGTAGAACAGTTCGGGCACGCGCGCCGGCGGCGTCGTGTCCTTGAAGATCACCTGCATCGCCGTGAAGGCCGGCTTGGTGAAGGTCTGCACCTTGTCGAAATAGGGCAGCTCCTGCAGCTTCTTCTCGATGCGGTCGGCGACCTGGTTCTGCATCTCCTCCGAGGTCGCGCCCGGCCAGATCGCGGTGATCACCGCCATCTTGATGGTGAAGGACGGGTCTTCCGCCTGACCGAGGCGGAAATAGGAAATCGCGCCGCCGATGGTCAGCGCGATGATGAAGAACAGCACCAGCGGCTGATGCGTCACGGCCCAGGCGGAGGCGTTGAAGCCGGACTTTTCCGGCGTCGCGCTCACTGGCCCTGCTCCACAATGCGGACGCGCTGTCCCGCATCGAGCTTCTGCACGCCAAGCGTGACGACTCGCGCGCCTTCCTCGACGCCGCTCCTGATCAGCACCGAACTGCTTTCATAGCTGGAGACTTCGACCGGCGTCAGCCGCAGCGCGCCCTTGTCGTCGACGACCCACAGCGACGGGCCAGCGCCCTGATTGTAGAGCGCGGAGAGCGGCAGCTTGGCGACGCGCTCGCCGCGGCTGTCGGCCAAAGTCAGCGTGCCTGTCATGCCAAGCTGCATGTCGGCGTCGGCCTCGCTGAGCGAGAAGCGCGCGTTATAGGTTCGCGTCGCGGCGTCGGCTGAGGGCGACAATTCGCGCAAGGTCGCGCGATAGCCCTTGGACGGACGCGACCACAGCACAAGCCACGCGACCGATGATTTGACCCGGTCGATCTGCGATTCGGGGATGGCGACGACCGCCTCCTTTTCCTCCAGTCGCGCGACGCGGATGGCAGGCTGGCCGGCGGCGACAACCTGCCCCGCCTCCACCATGGTGGCGGTGACGACGCCCGTCGCGTCGGCCTTCAACGCGGCATAGTCGATGGCGTTGCGCGCCAGTTCGACGCTGCGCTCGGCGCGCGCCTTGCGCCCGCGCGCCTCTTCGGCGGCGGCGCGGATGCGGTCGAGCACGGCCTCGGAGACAAACCCCTTCTGCCGCAATTCCGTCTGCCGCTGTTCATCGGCTTCGACCTGAGCCATCGTCCGGGTCGCGGAGCGCAATTCCGCCTCGGCCTGTTCGCGCTGCAGCCGCAGATCGGTCTCGTCGAGGATGGCCAGAAGCTGTCCCGCCACAACCGCCTGCCCCGTGTCGACCAGTCGCTTCGCCACCTTGCCGGGCACGCGGAAGCCGAGGTCGCTCTCGATGCGCGGCCGCACGATGGCGACGAAGGAACGCTCCGGCGAGATCGGCGCATAATGCACGCGCATGGTGGCGACGGGCCGTTCAGCCGCCTTCTTCTCATCCGGCTTCTTGTCGCCGCAACCGGCCAGGCTCAGGCCGAGAACGACGAGCGCCGGGAAGACCGCGGCGGACGAATTCATGCGCATCTTGCTGCCTCCGGCCCGACGGAACGTCAGGCGCGCTGGCGGCGCGCGTCAGCACGCGCCGCCCTGAAGGCCGCAAAATACAAGGCCTGTGACGAATGTCAAATTTCGTCAATCAATAGGATTTCGGCAGTCCCAGCACCCGCTCGGCGATGAAGCTGAGCACCAGTTGCGGCGAGATCGGCGCGATGCGCGGCACGAAGATTTCGCGCAGATAACGCTCGACATGATATTCCTTGGCATAGCCGAAGCCGCCGTGGGTCATCACCGCCTGCTGGCAGGCCTTGTAGCCGGCCTCGCCCGCCAGATATTTCGCCGCATTGGCGGCCGCGCCGCAGGGCAGGCCCTTGTCGTATTGCGAGGCTGCCGACAGAACCATCAGCCAGGCGGCCTCCAGTTCCATCCAGTTTTCGGCCAACGGATGCTGGATCGCCTGATTCTGGCCGATGGGCCGGTTGAAGACGACGCGATCCTTGGCGTAGGCCGTCGCCCGCGACAGCGCCAGCTTGCCCAGGCCCACCGCTTCGGCGGCGATCAGCACGCGCTCCGGGTTCATGCCGTGCAGGATATATTCGAAGCCCTTGCCCTCTTCGCCGATGCGGTCCTCGACCGGCACTTCGAAATCGACGAAGAACAATTCGTTCGAATCGACGATCTTGCGGCCCATCTTGTCGATCTCGCGCACCGTGATGCGCGAGCGGTCGAAGTCCGTATAGAACAGGCTCAGGCCTTCCGTCGGGCGCTTCACCTCGTCGAGCGGCGTGGTGCGCGCCAGCAGCAGGATCTTGTTGGCCACCTGCGCCGTCGAGATCCACACCTTCTGGCCGTTGACGACATAGCGGTCGCCCTTGCGCACGGCGCGCGTCTTCAACTGCGTCGTGTTGAGGCCGGTGTTCGGCTCTGTGACGGCGAAGCAGGACTTGTCCTTGCCCTGCGCCATCGGCGGCAACATGCGCTTCTTCTGCTCCTCCGTGCCGAACACGACCACCGGATTGAGGCCAAAGACGTTGATGTGAATGGCCGAGGCCGCCGACATGCCGCCGCCGGCTTCCGCGATCGTGCGCATCATGATCGCCGCTTCGGTGATGCCGAGGCCCGCGCCGCCATATTCCTCCGGAATGCAGATGCCGAGCCAGCCGCCCGCCGCGATCGCCTGATAGAAGTCTTCTGGAAAGCCGCCCTCGCGGTCCTTGCGCAGCCAATAGGCGTCGTCGAACCCGTCGCAGATCTTCTGCACGGCGTCGCGGATCGCCTCCTGCTCGGGCGAAAATTCGAAATCCATGGGATCCTCCTCGACGGCGCGCGTTCCGGCGCTCATTTCATTCGTTGAAACTTCCATTCATATTTTCGGATGACAAGCACGCGAATGTCCAGTCTATTTGCGCTGAACGCGCCACGAAAATTCGCGTGAACGAGAGGAGAACCCATGTCGGACGCAAAGCTGCCCACCCTTGGCCAGGGCTTCTATTGGCAGGACATCGCCGTCGGCAACAAATTCAAGACCTTCCGCCGCACCATCACCGAGACCGACCTGGTCAATTTCATCGGCGTGACCGGCATGCTCGAAGCGATCTTCATCGATGCCCAATATGAGGGCGCCGCCATGGCCGGCCGCCCCGTGCCGGCGGCGCTGACCTATTCGATGATCGAAGGCATGTTGCTGCAGACGATGATCCAGGGCACTGGCCTCGCCATGCTCGAACTGACGCAGAAAATCCACGCCCCCGTCCGCGTCAACGACAGCGTCTATGCGACGGTCGAAGTCACCGGCCTGCGCCCGACCTCCAAGAGCGGCCGCGCCGTCGTCGACTCGCTGATCGAGGTTTTCAATCAGGACGGCGTCCACGTCATGACCTACACCGCCCGCCGCCTGCTCGCCGGCCGGCCGGCGTAAGGCGAAGCCCCCACCCCAACCCTCCCCCGCTTCGCGGGAGAGGGAGCAGGGCGCGGCCTTCATTGAGGCCAAAGCAAACTTCGAAACGAAACCAAAAAAGGGCTGCAAGGACGCCGAGCGCCCCCTCTCCCGCGAAGCGGGGGAGGGACGGGGTGGTGGCCCGGCGACCGCGTGCTTACTTCACCACGCATCCCGCCATGCGCCGGGTGATGATGCTCTCGGCCTCGGCGACGATGCGCGTCACCAATTCCTGCACGCTCGGAATGTCGTGGATCAGCCCCTGGATCATGCCGGCCGACCAGACGCCGTGGTTGATGTCGCCGCTTTCCAGACCTTCTCGGCCGCGTGCGCCGACGACCAGCGGACGCACTTCCTCGAATTTCGCGCCGGCACGCTCCATCTCCACCACTTTCTGGCTGATGGCGTTCTTCGCCACGCGCGCCGTATTGTGCATGGTGCGGAAGATGAGATCGGTGGAGCGCTCGTCATTGGCGACCATCGCGTCCTTGAACGCCTGATGGATCGGCGCTTCCTTGGTGGCGCAGAAGCGCGTGCCCATGTTGATGCCTTCCGCGCCGAGCGCCAGCGCCGCGGCAAGGCCGCGCCCGTCGCCGAAGCCGCCCGAGGCGATCATCGGAATCTTGATCTTGTCGGCTGCCGCCGGGATCAGGATCAGGCCCGGAATGTCATCCTCGCCCGGATGGCCGGCGCACTCGAAGCCGTCGATGGAAATCGCGTCGACGCCCATGCGCTCGGCCGAGAGCGCGTGGCGCACCGCGGTGCATTTGTGGATGACCTTGACGCCGTGCTTCTTGAAATCGTCGACATGCTCCTGCGGCTTGTAGCCGGCCGTCTCGACGACCTTGACGCCGCTCTCGATGATGGCGCGACGATATTCGGCATAGGGCGGCGGAGTCACCGCCGGCAGGATCGTCAGGTTCACGCCGAAGGGCTTGTCCGTCATCGTGCGGCAGCGGGCGATTTCCTTGGCGAGCGCCTCGGGGCTCGGCTGCGTCAGCGCCGTCAGCATGCCGAGCGCGCCGGCATTGGCCACCGCCGAGACGAGTTCGGCCCGCCCCACCCATTGCATGCCGCCCTGAACGATCGGGTGTTCGACGCCGAACATCTCGGTGAAACGGGTCTTGATCACGGCCGATCTCCTGAAAACGTGCTGCTGGCCGGCCCAGCGCCGGCGCATCATAAAATGAAACCCCCTTTCATTAGTCAAGCGATTGATTAAAGTAGCCGCCATTGCAATGGGAGAACGGCATGGCCGACAAGCAAGAATACGAAAACATCAGGCTCGACATCGCCGACGGCGTCGCGGTGATCACCCTGCACCGCCCCGACAAGCTCAACGCCTTCACCACGCCGATGGCGATGGAGATCATCGCCGCGCTCGACCGCGCCGACGCCGACGACAGCGTGCGCGCCGTCATCTTCACCGGCGCGGGCCGCGCCTATTGCGCCGGCGCGGACTTGTCCGCCGGCGGCGCGACCTTCGACTACAAGGTCAGCGAGGGGCGCGAAGGCAAGGCGGGCGCTGACGGGGAGATCGACCTGTCGGACGAGACCCTGCGCGACGTCGGCGGCCGCGTTTCGCTGCGCATCTTTGAAAGCCTGAAGCCGGTGATCGGCGCGATCAATGGCCCCGCCGTGGGCATCGGCGCGACGATGTTGCTGCCGATGGACGTGCGCATCGCCTCGGAAATCGCCCGTTTCGGCTTCGTCTTCGCCCGCCGCGGCATTGTGCCGGAAGCCTGCTCGACCTGGTTCCTGCCGCGCGTCGTCGGCATTTCACAGGCGCTGGAATGGAGCTTCAGCGGCCGCGTCTTCAACGCCGACGAAGCGCTGGCCGGCCGGCTCGTGTCGAAGGTCGTTCCCGCCGGCGAACTGCTCGCCGAGGCGATGAAGCTGGCGCGCGAGATCGCCGACAACGCCGCGCCGGTTTCGGTGGCGCTGACGCGCCAGATGATGTGGCGCTTGCTCGGCGCCGATCATCCGATGGAGGCGCACAAGCTCGATTCGAAATTCGTCTTCCAGCGCGGTCGCGGCGAAGACGCCAAGGAGGGCGTCTCCTCCTTCCTCGAGAAGCGTCCGGCGAAATTCACCGACAAGGTGTCGAGCGACATGCCGAAGCCCTATCCGTGGTGGACGGCGCGCGCCTACGAGTGAGAGGCGGGCGCGGAAATCCCGCCCATGACCAGATCGGTGACATGCGCGACGTAACGCTTGCGCATGTCGTCGTCGATGCGTTCGAGCTTGAACACCGCGCGCAGCGAGGCGCGCGCATGGAACAGCTGGTCGCAGGCGCCGCCGAGCGCGAAATGGAACATCGCGGTGTCGACAGGTTTGAACTCGCCCTTGGCGACGCCCTCGTCCAGAATCATCTTCTGGTAGCGCGCCAGCGGCTCGATGAAGATGCGCGTCACTTCCGCCGCATGGTCGGGGCCGCGCTCGTTGAGCAATTGGTGCAGCAGGCGGTTGAGATAGGGAAAGCGGAAATAGGTGTTGATGATGCCGGCGACATGCGCCCGCATCTTGGCGCTGGCCGGAATGTCCTTGGCGACAAGCTTGCCGACCTCGCGCAGCGCCACGGCCGCATCCTGCTCGACGATGGCGCGCAGCAGGCCGTCCTTCGAGCCGAAATGATATTTGACCAGCGCCGAGTTCAGCCCCGAGCGCGCAGCAATGTCGGCGAGCGAGAACTCGAGCGACTCGCGCTCGGTCATCAGCTCGCGCGCCGCGGCGCACAGCCGCTCCTTGGCGCTGCCGCGCGCCGTCGCGGATGAAGAACTGTTCGGGGCCATGGACGCTCTGCTCTCTCCCTCTCCCCGCATGCGGGGAGAGGGCTTTGCCTTAAGCGCTCAGCGCGGAGCCATGCGGATCGCGCCGTCGAGACGGATCGTCTCGCCGTTGAGCATCGGATTGTCGACGATCTGCACGGCGAGCATGGCGTATTCCTCCGGCTTGCCGAGACGCGAGGGGAACGGCACCTGCGCGCCGAGGCTGTTGCGCGCCTCTTCCGGCAGGCCCATCAGCAGCGGCGTCAGGAACAGGCCCGGCGCGATGGTGTTGACGCGGATGCCGTATTGCGCGAGGTCGCGCGCCACCGGCAGGGTCATGCCGACGATGCCGCCCTTCGAGGCGGAATACGCCGCCTGGCCGATCTGGCCGTCGAACGCCGCGACCGACGCGGTGTTGATGACGACGCCGCGCTCTT
>ERZ1645192.996-NODE-996-length-23935-cov-6.311600_pt1 | contig 23935 bp, 17 predicted proteins | sample MGYA00575354_ERZ1645192 | MGnify/ENA primary metagenome ERZ1645192 (study PRJEB40844, sample SAMN11349763) | freshwater sediment metagenome | isolation source: river sediment | host: Sediment | place: India: Faizupur Khadar , New Delhi | collected 2017-02-21 ... | reverse complement strand
ACACACAGAAGGAGCCTTGTTAAGACATTTCTCGGAGAATCGTGGCCTGACGACTTACGGCACCTGTTTCAACGACACATCATCCACAAGCACCGCGCCAGCCGCGTTGTCGGAAGACTGCTGGATGAGGACCACGGCGCGGGCAAAAGCGGTCCCCTTCGGAGCCAATGTCGGGCCGGTGCTGATGAACATATACTTCTTGGACGGGCTCTTGGCGTCCAGTTTGACTTGCGACTCAAATGTGACCAGTCGCGTTGAACGGTCGGCATTGAAGAACTCCAGTTTGACCCACGCCTTGTTGTCCCCGGCCAGATGATCGTCCGAGTTCTGGCGAAGATACGCCGTGACCTCGTAGCGTTTCCCCTCGGCGGCCGGAACATCCTGGTAGATCCCCGACTCGTTCACTTCGTTCTTAAAATTGCCGTAAATCTTGACCATGCAGGACTTGGTCCGTGGCGAGGTCGATTCACAGATGACATTGCCGAACGTCGCCCAGTTCGTCGAAGAGGTATCGCCCCCCCACTCCTCGAAGCTTGAATCGGCCAGAAGATTGGGGGCGGTCTGGCCAAGAACCGTCCCCGCACATGCATAAAAGAGAACGAAAACCACGGTGATCGTGTATTTCATATTGGATTATTGTGGCGCAAAAAACGTGGAAAGACAGCCCGCAATGAGCTAGAAGTCACCAAACCGCGGAGGGGTGGCAGAGTGGACTATTGCACCGGTCTTGAAAACCGGAGGTCGATTTATCGACCCGTGAGTTCGAATCTCACCCCCTCCGCCAAATTTTCATGTACTACGTTTACGTTTTGAGAAGTCGCGCTACGTCGCGACTCTACATCGGCAGCTCGGGCAATCCCGACCAACGGCTCAGCGCACACAACAGCGGTCGGGTCCGTTCAACCAAGACATACCGCCCTTGGGAGCGCATTCTCCTGGAAATGCATTCCGACCGGGTCACCGCAGAAAAACGCGAGCGCTATCTGAAATCCGGCTGGGGTCGAGATGCTCTCCGCAAGAAGCTGTCCGGTCTTGCCACGTGATGCCGCGGCGGCATACGTAGCCGCGTTTGCCCACGTGACGGCAAAGCCGTACGTGGGCATCACGCGGAAAACCGGAGGTCGATTTATCGACCCGTGAGTTCGTTCGCCGCGTACGCAGTCACGCGGAATCTCACCCCCTCCGCCATCTACTTTTACTCGCCCGAGAAGTACATATCGACGCCGACGATGAGCGTGCGGGTGGATTCCCAGTCGTGATCTTTGTCCCAGGTGACTTCCGGGTTGACGATGTAGAAGAGCCAATCCCTGTAAAGCGGGGCACGCCAGGTGACGCCGGCACGATAGCTGTCCATGACCCCGCTGCCGCTCTTGTGGCCGGCCGCGACGAGCCGGGCGCCGATCGTCTTGATCATGTCGCTCCGGTCCCCCTGCAGGATGTACCCCGCGCTCAGCGCCTCGCTCCATTCCACGCCCTCCGTCCCTTCGGTCCAGCGCGCGCCGGCGGCGGAACGGGCAAAGGTCCTCGGATTCTCCCAGTACTCCACGGTCAGCGATGTCTTCTCGCCGAATCCGTCGTCATCGCTGAACCAGAACACCGATTGCTTCGGCTCGATGATCCACCGTCCGGGCTTTATCTCGCGGCTCAATTGAACCTGCCCGAAAAGCACCGGCGGCAACCGCCACTTGACGCCCGCCGCGGTGTCGAACCCGAGATTCTTCACCCAGTCCACGGATTGCTTCACACCCAAGAGAGTTGTCCTCTTCTGCTCCAGGGGACTTTCGCCGGGGATCGAGTCGGGCGAGAAGTTGTTCACGAAGACATGGAACCGCCGTTCGATGCGCGGCAGGTGCAGGTCCATCGAGTAATCGGGCTCAACCGAAAATTCCCGCACGCTGCCGGTTTTCACCTCGGTGTACAGCGTCAGCCGGAACTCGGAATTGGTGTCCGACCCCTGGAACGGGTCCGCACCGCCGACAATCTCGTCGAAGCGGTTCACAGTGCTGTTCAGTTTCATGAACGTCCAGTCATGAAACCCGTCCATCCGCCGGACCGCGCCGGTCGCCGGCTCGGCCGGAGATTCGCCGGGAGCGAACAGGCCCAGAGACAGGACCGCCCAGACGGTCCGCGTGAAACTATGGCGTTGGCGGCGCATCCGTTTCCCAGCCACCGCCCAGCGCCTTGTAGAGCTGGACGACGGCAAGAAGCTGGTTGAGTTGCGTCTGGGCAAGCGCATTCTGCGCCGGGAACAACTGCTGCTGCGCTTCCAGCACTTCGTAGTAGTCCGACTTGCCGGCAATGTAGCGCTCGGTCGACACCTTCACGGCGGTTTGCAGGGCGCTGACCGTGATGTCCTGCTGATCGCGCACGCCGGCCAGCTTCTCGCGGGTAATGAGCGCCGAAGCCACTTCCTGGAACGCGTTCAGGACCGTCTGCTCGTAGTCGAGCCGTGCCTCATCGCGCGCGGCCTTCGCCTGGTCGAGCTGTGCCGTCAGCTTCCCAGCCTCAAACAACGGCCCCGCCGCCGTCCCCCCCACGCTCCATGTCCTTTCGTTATCGGACGAAAATGCGTTGAGGTCCGGACTCACTTTCCCGTACATGCCCGTCAGGTCGAACTTCGGGAGGAAACTGGCCTGAGACACGCCCACCATCGCGTTTGCCGCGCGAAGCGATTCCTCGGCCTGGAGGATGTCCGGACGACGTTCCAAAAGGGCGGAAGGTATCCCTGCGGGCACCTCCGGGGGCAATTGCTGTTTCAAGAGGGTTGAACGACGCTCCACCGGCCCGGGGTTGCGGCCGAGCAGAACATTGACCTGGTTCTCCTTGATGACGATCTGGCGCTCGAGCTCCGGGACATACGCGGCGGTATTGGCCAGCGACGCCTGCGCGCGCGAGGTTTCCAGCTCCGACGCCATACCGCCGCGAAACCGCTCCGTGAACACCCGGAGGCTCTCGCCGAACGAGTTCGTCGTCTGCCGGGCAATGTCGAGCTGCAGGTCCAGCGTAAGCAGCTCGAAGTACGCCTGCGCCACGCCCGCGACCAGCGACAGAACAACCCCCCGCCTCGCCTGCTCCGTCGCCAGGTACTTCGACTGATCCGCCTCGTGCAGGCGCCTGAGCTGCCCCCACAGATCCACCTCCCAGCCGGCCGTCAACGCGGCGGACGAGGAGTTCTCGGTCAGCAGATTGGGATTGGCCGCGCCGGGAATCAGGCCGCGGCTCGCGCTGTACTGGTAACCGAACTGCGGAAAGAAATTGCCGCGGGACTGCGCGGCGACCGCGCGCGCCTGCTCGAGCCGGCTGACGGCCTTGCGCAGGTCGTAATTGGCGGCGAGCGCCTCGCGAATCAGCGCCGCCAGGTCCGCGTCCTTGTACACGTCCCACCACGGCACGTCGGCCAGCGACTTCTCCGTCGCGGGCGGCGGCTGGCCGCGATACGCGGACGGCGTGTCGATCGTTGGCCGGACGTAGTTCGGGCCGATGGCACAGCCGGAGAGGAGAAGGGCACACGCCGAAATCCACGCTGTATTCCGTTTCATTTCAACGATCTCCTTCCGTCTCTGCCTTCACGCTTTTGTCCGAACCGCCCTCCCCCTTCTTCCCACCCGAAATCTTCTCGATGAAATAGAACGTCGCGGGAATCAGGAAGATCGCGATGAAGCTCGCGGCAACCATTCCGCCAATCACCGCCGTGCCCATGATCTGGCGCGAGATCGCGCCCGAACCCGTGGCGATCGCCAGCGGGACACAGCCGAAGATGAACGCGAACGACGTCATCAGGATCGGCCGCAGACGAATCCTCGCGCCTTCCAGCGCGGCATCCGTCAGCGACTTGCCCCGCTCCAGCTGCATTCGCGAGAATTCGACGATCAGGATCGCGTTCTTGGCCGCAAGCCCGATCAGCATGATCAGGCCGATCTGTGCATAGATGTTCAGCTCCATCTTCCGGAGCAGGAGGAACACGAACGCGCCGAACACGGCGATCGGGGTCCCGAGCAGCACGCTGAACGGCAGGGACCAGCTCTCGTACAGCGCGGCAAGAATCAGGAACACGAACACGAACGAGAGCGCGAAGATCACGCTCGCGGGCACGCCCTCCTGCGCGACCTTCTCCTGGTACGACATGCCCATGTAGTCGTATCCCATCTCGGGCGGCATCGTTTCCGCGAACACCTCCTCGAGCGCCTTCATCGCCTGCGCGGAGCTGTAGCCCTGCGCGGCCGAGGCATTCACCTGGGCGCTGCGGTAGAGGTTGTACCGCATCGTGAACTCGGGTCCCGACTGCGGCTCGCTCCGGATCAGGGCGTTGAGGGGAACCATGTCGTTGTTGGAGTTCCGCACGTAAAATTGACCGAGGTTCTCGACGTGCGCGCGGTAATCCCCTTCCGCCTGCAGGAACACCTGCCACTGGCGGCCGAACCGGTTGAAGTAGTTCAGGAAGTAGCCGCCCATGAACGTCTGCAGGGTCATGTAGACATCGTTGAGGTTCACGCCCTGCGCGAGCGTCTTCTCGCGGTCGACATCCACGAACACCTGCGGAACGGTGGGAATGAACGTCGTCGAGACCTGGGCCAGCTCGGGCCGCTTCTGCGCGGCCGCGATGAACTTGTTCACGTTCGTGGCGAGGAACGAGATATCCTTCCCCGCGCGGTCCTCGAGGATGAACGTCGCGCCGCCGGAAGTGCCGACGCCGGGGATGGCCGGCGGCGAGAACGGGAACGCGATCGCGGCGGGAATCTGCTGCATCTGGCGATACAACTTGAACAGGATGACCTTGTACTTCTCCTCGAACGACGTGCGCTCCGCCCAATCCTTCAGCGTGACGAAGAAGGCCCCGTTGTACGTGCAGCTCACGCTGTTCAGCATGTTGTAGCCGGGGATGGTCGTGTAGTACTTGATGCCCGGCAGCTTCTGAAGGATGCCTTCGATCTCGCGGCATACCTCGTCCGTGCGCTGGAGAGAGGCGGCGTTCGGAAGCTGGACGTGGATGAAGAAGTAGCCCTGGTCCTCCTCCGGCACGAAACCGCCCGGCAGCTTCGCGCCGAGCGCGGCGGCCAAGGCGGCGAAGATCGCAAGGAACGCCAGGCTGAATACGGTCTTCCGGATCAGCCGTCCGCAGGTGGCCACATAGCCGTTCGTCGCGCGGGTGAACATGCGGTTGAAACGGCCGAAGAAACGCGCAAGGGGCCCCTTCGATTCCTGCTTCGGACGGAGCAGGAGCGAGGCGAGCGCCGGGCTCAACGTGAGCGCATTGAACGCGGAGATCAGCACGGAGATCGCGGTCGTCACGGCGAACTGCTGGTACAGCTTGCCCGTGATGCCCGGGATGAAGACCGTCGGCACGAACACCGCCGCGAGGATCAGCGCGATGGCAACGACCGGACCTGAAACTTCCTCCATCGCCTTGAGCGTCGCCTCCTTGGGCGACAGTCCCTTCTCGATGTGCGTCTCCACGGCTTCGACGACGACGATCGCGTCGTCGACGACCAGCCCGATGGCCAGCACCAGGCCGAACAGCGACAGCGTGTTGATGGAAAACCCGAGCATCGGGAAGAACGCGAACGTGCCGATCAGCGACACGGGAACGGCGAGCAGCGGGATGAGCGTCGCGCGCCAGCCCTGGAGGAAGATGAAGACCACGAGGATCACAAGAAGAAGCGCCTCGAAGAGCGTCTCGACGATTTCCTTGATGCCTTCACTGACGGCGAGCGTGGTGTCGAGCGAGATCGCGTAGTCCATATCGGTCGGGAAGCGCTCTTTCAACTGGGTCATCAGCTTCTTGATGCGGTTGGCGGTGTCAATGGCGTTGGAGCCGGGCATCTGGTAGATCCCGACGATGGCGCACGGCTTGCCGTTGAACCGGCCGACGCTGTTGTAGTAGCTGCTCCCGAGCTCGACGCGCGCCACATCCTTGAGCCGCACCAGCGAGCCATCGGGATTCGCGCGCACGATGATTTCGCCGAATTCCTCCGGCGTCTGCAGGCGGCCCTGGGCGCGGACCGAGTACGTGAACTCCTGCCCCGAAGGGACGGGTTCACTGCCGATTTGCCCCGCGGGGTTCACCTTGTTCTGGTTGTTCACCGCGTTCGCGATCTCGGAAATGGTGATGTTGAGCTTGGCGAGCTGGTCGGGCTTTACCCAGATCCGCATGGCGTACTGCCCGCCGCTCAGGATCTGGACGTCGCCGACACCCGGCACGCGGCTGATCTGGTCGAGCATGTTGATCTGCGCGTAGTTGGCCAGGAACAGCATGTCGTAGGTCTGCTTCGGCGAGTACAGGTCCACCAGCAGGAGCGGAAGACCGTACGACTTCTTGATCGTGATGCCGTAGTTCTTGACCTCCGTCGGGAGCTGGGCCTCCGCCTGCCCCTCGCGCATCTGGCAGAGGATCTGGTCCACGTTCGGGTCGGTCGCCAGGTCGAAGAAGACGTTCAGCGCCAGCGAGCCGTTGTTGGCGTTGATCGAGTACATGTAGTTCATGTTGTCCACGCCGCTGAGCTGCTGCTCGATCGGCGTGGCCACGGACTGCTCGACCGTCAACGCGTCCGCGCCCGTGTATGTCGTCTTGATGGAGATTTGCGGCGGAACGATGTTCGGGAACTGGGAGATCGGAAGCCCCAGCAGGGAAACAACGCCGATGATCACCGTGATGATCGCGATCACGATCGCCACGATCGGCCGGTTGATGAAGAATTTGGCCATGGCGGTTACTCGGCTTTAGGGGTTGCGGCATCGGCTGGCGCGAACGGCTGCACGGTCACCAGCAGGCCATCCTTGATTTTCTGTACGCCCTCGACCACGACCTTCTCGCCGGGGTTGAGCCCCTTCTTGATGATCCACATCGAATCCACCTGCTCACCCGCGTCCACGTTGCGGATCGTGACCCTGTTATCGCTGCCAACGACGGCGACCTGGTAACTGCCTTGCAGTTCCGTCACCGCGCGGGATGGAATAAGCAGGGCGCCCGTTTCCACCCCCACCTTGGCGCGAATACGCGCGAACTGGCCCGGCCGGAGCAGGTAGTCCGGATTCGGGAACGCGCCGGTCAACTTGATCGACCCGGTCCGCGGATCCAGCTGCCGGTCCGCGGCAATCACCTTCCCCTTCTTCGGATAGCTCATTCCATTGGCCAGGATCAGCTCGAGCTCGATCTCCGGCAGGCCATACTCCGGCACTTTCTCCCCATCCAGGAACTTCTTGATGAAATTCAGATAGCCCTGCTCGCCGACGATGAAGTTCACCTTGATTGGATCCAGTTGCGAGACGGTGGTCAACGGGCCGTAGCTCGGGCTCACGAGATCTCCGAGGCCGGGTGTGGCGATCGAGGCAATGCCGTCAATCGGCGAGGTGATCTTCGTGAAGTCCAGGTTGATCTGCGCGGCGTCCATCTGCGCCTTGGCCGCCAGGTTCGCCTGGATCGCGTCGTCCAGTTCCTCCTGGCTGACGGCGTTCTGCTTGACCAGCGGCGTCAGGCGCTTGACGTCCTGCTCCGTCTTGGTCAACTGGGCTTTGGCCTGATCCAGCGTGGCTTGGAACGGGCGCGGATCGATCTCGAAGAGGAGATCGCCCGCCTTGACGTATTTGCCGTTCTCGTAAGCCTGCTTGATGAGATAGCCGGACACCATCGCGCGGATCTCCGCGTTGATGTTGCCGTCGAGCGTCCCGACCCACTGCGCGGAGATCGGGACATCCTTCTGAACCACCTCGACCACCTGTACAACCGGTGGTCCGAGCGGCGGAGGCTTGGGCATGCAGCCTGCCAAGAGAAGAGAAGGAATCACGACAGAGAGGAGCAGTCTGACATGCGATTTCATGGTCACCTCCGGTGTCACTTTCTGCGCGAATGACTAATGCCTGAATCCTAATGACGAATGAATGTCGAATGACAAAACCCGATTGGGCCATTCGTCATTCATTCGGCATTCGTGCTTCGTCATTCGTCATTCCGCCCCAACGGCCCTACTCAAATGTCTGCGGCTGTCCGGTCGCCGAAATCACGCTGTGCCAGAGCAGGCTCTCGGGGGCCACCTGCCGCCGCGCGCTGATCGCCATCGCGATGGGCACGTGCATGAACATGTGCCACAATCCGATGATCATGTCGGTTTTCCCGGCCATCGCGGCGTGCACCGCGTTGCGCGCATACTGATCGCACAGCACGCAGTCCTCGGAATTCGCCGGCACGCTCCGGATGATGTAGCTGGGATCGATGTATTTCAGGTTGATCGGGACAGCCTGCTGCTTGAAGTACGCCGTGATCCTGTCCTTCAGGAACAGCCCGATGTCCTTGTGAAGCACATTGCCCGATGCGTCCTTCTCCATCGAACCGGCCAGCAGGTCCTGCCCCGCGCCCTCCGCGACGACAATCAGCGCGTGGCCGCGTTTCAGAATGCGCTTCTTGAGCGCCGGAAGGAACCCCGCCTCGCCCTCCAGCTTGAACGGCACTTCGGGGATGAGCGTGAAGTTGACCTCCTGGCTCGCCAGCGTCGCCATCGCCGCGATGAAGCCCGAATCGCGGCCCATCAGGCGGACCAGGCCGATGCCGTTGGGGTAGCTGTGAGCCTCCGCGTGAGCGCAGGACAACACGTCGCGGGCCCGATCCACGGCGGAGACAAAACCGAACGTACTCCGGACATACATGATGTCGTTGTCGATCGTCTTCGGAATGCCCACGACGGCGATCGGAAGGCCGCGCCGGCGAACTTCCTCCACGATCGTGTGCGCGCCGCGCTGCGTGCCGTCGCCGCCCACGCAGAAAAGAATGTTGATCCGGTGCTTCTCCAGGAAATCGACCATGACAGACGCCGGCTGCTCGCCGCGGGAGGAGCCGAGGATCGAACCGCCCTCCATGTGGATGTCCTCCACGATCTCGGGGGTCAGTGTCACCGGCGGCAGTCCGGCGGCTTCATTCAGGCCCTGGTAGCCGTAGCGGATGCCCAGCACATCCTTGACGCCGTAGTTGTGGAACAGCTCGTTGAACACCGACCGGATCACGTTGTTCAAGCCCGGGCAAAGCCCGCCGCAGGTCACCAGGGCCACCCGCGTTTTCGACGGATCGAAGAACAGGTTCTGGCGGGGACCGGCCCTCTCGAACCGCAGGTCACGCGAATCCGGCTTCCCGTCGACCACGATATTGAAACGAACCCGCTCCTCGTCCGGGACGAAATTCCCGATCAGGTCGTTGCCGACGGTGTTGAGGGGCAGGGGCGACGCGAACGCGCAAGGGCCCAACGTGGAAATGGTGGTGTCCATCGTTCAGCGATTAAAGCACCCCGCGGGGAGCCCGGCAAGTTCTCTCCTCACCGATCAGGTTAGGCTCGACTCCGGGCCGTGGAACGATAATCATTCGCCCGTACGACATCAGGAGCTGACCATGAAACACCGTTCTCTGCTGCGCTTGTGCATCCTGCTTGTGGCGGCCGGATTTCTCACGACGGGCTGCAGGACCCTGTTCAAACCCTTCAAACCCGCCCTGCGCGTCGGGGTCACGCCGGACTACGCTCCTGTCATCATGAAGGAAGACGGCATCCTCCGCGGTCTCGAGATCGATTTTGCCGTGCGGCTGGCCGACGAACTCGGGCGCCGGATCGACCTGGTCGAACTCCCGTGGGATCGCCAGGTCACGGCGTTGCTCAGCGGGGAAGTCGAACTGATCATGTCCGGACTGACCGTCACGGATCTGCGCCGGGTGCGGATCGACTTCTGCGACCCCTATATGAAGTCGGGCCAGATGGCGCTGGTGCGGCGTAGAGGCGCGGACAGGATCAAAACGCTCGACGACGTCCTCTATTCATTCGACCGCATCGGCGTGAAGAAGGACACCACGGCCGATAGTTTCGTGCAGGAGAAGTGCACGCGCGCGCAGGTGGTCCAGTACCTGGTTCCGACGGACGCCGCGGTCGCGCTGCGCAACCGGCGGATCGACGCGTTCATCTACGACGCGCCGGCCATCTGGTGGCTCGCATCGCAATACGAAGCGGATCTCGCCGTCGTGCCCATCCTCCTCACGCAGGAAGATATTGCGTGGGGGATCAAGCCCGGCAACGAACCGCTCAAGAAGAAGGTCAACAACATCCTGGGCCAGTGGAAGGAAAACGGGACGCTCCAGATTCTTCTGGATCGCTGGGTTCCGAACATGGCAGGCCAATGATGACTCTCCAGACGGAGCGCGAGCGCCTGAACCTCGTCATTTTCTACGGCGCGATCTTCCTGCTCGGCTATCTCGCGTTCCGGATCCTCCAGCCTTTTATCATGCCGCTGGCGTGGGCCGGCGTTCTTTCGCTCTGCGCGTATCCCCTGTTCAGCCGGATCGAACCGCGACTCGGGCCCGGCCGATCGGCCATCCTCTCCACCGCCGCCGTCGCCCTGCTCATCATCCTGCCCACGGTGCTGCTGGCCGTCGCGCTGATCAACGAGGCGACGCAGGCCGCGAGCGTTCTCCAGGCCGCCGCGGCGGACATCGACAATCACGACAAGATCATCGGGGCGTGGAAATGGATGGAGGACCATCTCCCCCTCCCCCCGCTGGACCAGATCAAGACGCGGCTGCTGGGCGCCGCGGCCCAGTTGACCGCCTGGCTGGCGACGCAGGCCGGCGTGATCCTGCAGAACACGTCCATCTTCCTCTTCAAGATGTTCGTTACCCTGCTGGCCCTGTTCTTCTTCCTGCGCGACTCAAGACAGCTGGGGGCCGCCGTCCGTAAACTTCTTCCGTTCGAAAAGGAACGGCGCGAGCAACTCATCTCGCTGACGCGCGACCTCGTGTACGCAAGCACGACGACCATGCTCGCCGTCGCCGCGGCACAAGGCGTTGCGGGTGGAATCGCGTTCGCCGTTCTCGGCATCAACGCGCCCGTCTTCTGGGGCGTCGTCATGGGGATCTGCGCGCTGGTGCCCGTGTTCGGCACGGCGCTGGTCTGGCTCCCGGCCGCATCATGGCTCATCCTTTCCGGCTCGTGGATTCGCGGGCTGATCCTGATCGCCATCGGCGTGGGAATTGTCGGGATGCTGGACAACCTGCTGCGGCCCGCGCTCATGAGCGGACGATCCTCGATGAACGGCCTGTTGATCTTCATCAGCCTGCTGGGCGGCGTCACGGCGTTCGGATTCATCGGCCTGGTCCTCGGACCCGTCGTCGCCGCGCTGGTCCTGAGCCTCCTTCAGGTCGGCGCGGCAAAAGACGAGCCGACACCCTGACCTGCTCGATGTTTTCCGGGACTTGTTTCAGATTTTTCCAATCCTTGGAAAACAAGCTCTGGAATTTTCCAAGGTTTGGAAGAATCAGAACCGGACCGACCCGGACACGCCGGCGACGAACGACGGATCGGCATCGACCTTGTCGGCCGTGTGCCCTTCGGAGTCCATGAATTCGAGCTGCTGGGCAAAGGCCGCGCCGGCGAAGACGCGCGCGCTCATGCCGGGGTTCGGCGCGTAGCGCAGACTCGCGGTCAGCGGCACGCGGCGGTCCTTGATGACGCCGCCGGGAAGCGGCCCGCTTTCGTCCAATCGGAAGGCGCGGCTTTCGAAGCCGGCCGCAACGTCCGCCATCCATTTCCTTCGGTCGTCCACCTGCCACGAAAGCGTGACACCCTGCGCGGTGCGCAGGGAGAGCCGGTCCGTGATCTTCCAATCGATCCCGGGAATCGGCAGGATCTGGAACCGTTCCTCGAGCCGCGAACGCGCGAGAACGCCGAGCGAAAACGAGAACCGCGGGTTCACGCGCCGCGAAAAACTGACCAGGCCGCCGGCGGTTTGCCCGTCGCTCCACTCGGCGCCTTTGGCCACATTGAACGTGGTGTCCAGGTTTCCGAAGAGCGACCAGGTCTCCGTCAGACTGCGCCGCACGTTCACGCCGAAGCGGTTCGCCGTCACCGTCTCGATGCCCGGGGCGATTCCCGCCGGATCATCGTGAAAATCGTACCGGCTGCGCTCGTGATCGAACACAAAACCGAACAGAGAACCGTTCGTGGCCACGTGTTCCACCCCCGCGCCGGCAGACCAGCGCGACACGGAGACATCGCCGGCATCTTCGAAGCCGGAAGACGCCACGTGCGTAGCCCCCGCCGAAAAGACACCGCGCGCGCCCGGCCGGAGGGGCGGGCCGCGCTGCGCGGTATCGATGGCCTGTCGGACGGCGATGCCCTGCTGGACACCCACGTTTCCGCCGACGGGGGCCTGGGCGAAAACCGCCACCTGCAGGAGAGCCAGGGCCGGGAGATAGAGAGAAACGCGGACAAATTTGATCATGGTCCGGTACAATACAGCCGGGACGGACGCGAATCAAACGGGCGACGATGCGGATCAGAACCCGCGGCCGATCTGCAGGGAAACGCTGTAGCCGCTCGGATCCATCGTCACGGTGTTGGGGCCGACGTCCACATCGCCTTCTTCGACGTTCTCGTACATCATCGAAAGGTCCACGAACCAGTCCTTGTTCAGGCTGACGCGGCCGCCGACGCTGACGCCCGCGCCGAGAAGCCACTCGCTCTCGGACTCATCGTCCTTCCACTCGTTCAGAGTCTTGACGGACCCGTCGGCGTACACCTTGTTGAACTGCTCCGTCCGCTTGGCGCTCAGGTCGAGGTAGTTGAACGAAACGAACGGCTGAAGGAAGATCACGAGGGGGCCGTTCCCCTTCCAGGACGCGCGCGCACCGAGCCAGAGGGATTCAAGGTCGGCCTCGGTGTCGATGTGAATGTCGTTCTCCGCCGTCACGGACGATCCGCCGCCGCCCTGCTGTTGGCGCGATGTCGGAATGTTCGGAATCAGTGGGCCCGGCCCGTTGTAGGTTCCCTCGTACGGGACGGGAGGCGGGATGACGCCTTCCAGCGCGTACACGTCGTCCACGGTATAGCGGCGACTGGTGATGGTCTCGCTGTACGTGGACCCGCTCTGGCTGTTCTCGAGATTCCAAATGCCCTGCACGCCACCGCACACGTCCAGGCTCATCTGACCCTTGACGTACACCTTGCGCCCGAATTCCGCGCGCACGCCCGCGCCTTCCATGTCGTCCTTGACGTCCACGGTCTCATCCATCGTCGTCGTCCGCGTCACGCGCGAGCCGCCGTTTCCGCCGTGAAAACTAAGCGTGTCGGCCGCGGCATTGTACTGCGCGGGATTCGCATATCCCCAGTACCAGGTCAGCGCGTCGTTCAACGTCGCCACGTCCATATTCACGAAGCCGTCCTGGTAGGTGCGGTCCGCATATCCGTCGGCGGGGCCCACGCCGGAATCGACGGACGAGGACGCCGCCGCGTGCACGCCCTGCTCCTGCACGTAGGAACTGCCGGAGTACTCGACATCCATCTCGGCGCGATAGACGGGGCCGACGCTCCACCACCAGCCGGAATCGGCGGACAGCGCATCCTTCAATGCGAATGAAAGGACGACAGCGACCAGGACAACCATCCAGAGTTGATGTCTCTTCACGTTTGCCTCCGCTCGATTACTTGGCTTCGATCCAGAAGAATCCCGATTTCCCCGTCGGCTTGAACTCGTACCGGTTCGTCCGGTTGCTCGGAGCCCGTTTCGTCTGCACGGCGTTCTCCGACACGCTCACGCGGCCCCTGGACATCATGACGTTCTGCAGGAGCTTCGACCCGCCGGCCCATTCCACGACCATCTTGCCGTCGACGTTCCTGAAGTCCAGGATGCGCAGGCAGGAATCCTTGTCGTTCGCGCTGGTCCCGGCCCAGAACTCCTGCAGGTTGCTCAGCCCGTCGCCGTCAAGGTCCCGGCTCGCGTCCAGCGCGCTGAGTTTGTCCAGGCCGTTCGCGTCCTCGTACCAGTCAAAGAGCCCGTCCGCGTCCGTATCGGTCCCGCCGTTCAAGCCCTGCACGAAAGCCCACACGCCCTGCACGCTGCCGACCACCGGAACGCGCGTGCGGAAGTACATCTCGATATTCGTGATGACGACACACTCGCCCGGATCCAGCGAGAAGTCCTGGAGCTGGGATTCGACCTGCGCCGTGATATCCAGGTACGGCAGGCCGTCGTTCGGATTGATCCCGGTCGGATGCATCAGCCGGTAATCGGGCGTGGTAATCACCTCGTACCAGAACGGTCCCCGCAGGGCATACACGGAGGTCGGCCGGTTGCACAGCTGCAGGTCGCCGAAGTACGTTCCGGTCTGGCGATTCAGCCGCCACTCCAGGAACACGGTGGTCGTCTGGTTGCTCACGCTCTGGAACCCGCCGCCGCCCGTCAGGTAGAGGATTTCGTTCTCGAGCAGATCCACGATCTGCTGGCTGTCATAAACGTCAAACACCTGTCCGTTCAGAATCGTGCGCTCGCTGTTGCCCACGATAATGCCCGCCTGCCCCGCGGCCAGCGGCGCCGCGGTGTAGCCGGCGACGGGAATTCCGCCGTTGGCCGCGTCAAACATCGCGCCGTCCCGGTTGCACGGATCGACGTACGGACCCGTCATGTCGCCCACGGCATGCGGCAGCGTGAAGATCGGATGAGCGGCATCCCATCGGTACATGTCCATCGGCGCGACGTAGTCGCCCGCGTAAGATGCGCCGAACGCCGTGTCCAGTCCACCAAACCAGCAGTCACCCCAACCCCAATAAGAGATGATCGCCCGGCCACCGCTCAGCACGTAGTTGCCCAACGCCGAAACGGTCGTGGCATCCAGGCAGGAACTGTATTCATCGATAACCACCAGTCGCCACGGACCCTCGTTCTGCAGTTTGTCCACGAAGTCATTCTGCTCCATCGTGGAGACGTAGGCGTAGGAGGGGCCGAGGTTGTTGAGCGCTTCCCACACGCGTCCGGTCGAGTCGCCGCACCGACTCTGGAGTACAAGAATGTCCGCGCCGCCCACGGTGTAAAGAATGGCCAAGCCGTTGGATACGGGACCGGCCGCGCCCGTTCCGCAATGCCACGCAATGCCCCGGGTGCCCGTCTCATCATCCATGCCGAGGGTCGCCGAACGGCCATCCGCGTACTCGCCGGTCCCGTCCTGCATGTCCTTATACATCGTTTTAAAATCGCCGCTCTCATAGAGGACGATTTCAAACGTGTAGCGGGCATCGGTGTCGTTATTGTGAGGGCACTTGTACCACTCCACCGTCAGGCGGCGGTTCGGAGCGCTGCCGGATGTCTGCCAGTACACCTTCCCGTCGTTGGGGAATAGATTCGTGTCCAGGTTCCCGGGATCCACATCGTCCCAGAAGGCGCAAAGGATCCGCTTCGGCTCTTCCACCGACGGAATGCAGAAATCGGTGTACTCGGTGGAAGCGGTATCGAAAGCCAGAAAGCCGTTCGAGCTGATGAAAAGGTTCGTCTTGGCATGCCCGTAGTACGTGAAGTCGAAGCCGATGGGAATTTCGTACGCGCCGTCGTCGTTGTTGCCATCCAGCCAGTCGTCCTGATCGATGACGTTCAGACAACTCCCGCCCGCATCGGGAGACAGTTCTTCCCACGTATATGGTGTGTCGTCCGTCGCAATGTAGCCGAACTCGTCGGGCCCTTCCGTCCGGGCCAGGGACGGCGTGGCGGCGAGAGAGAAAGCGATGTTGCAGGCCAGGAAGAGAAGCGTCTTGCGGTAGTGTTTCATGCGACCATCCCCCTTGCGCGTGAATCATAATTACCCTATGGATGCTTGCAAGTTTATCTTTGCGATTCCATTACCTCAAACGTAAGCTCGGGCCATGGCTGGACACCTGCCGAAAACCCTGTTTTGCTGTGGATTCGCAGCCCTTCTCGCCGCCTGCGGGAAGCCGGCCCCCCGACCGCCCAACGTCATCCTGATCACCGTCGACACCGTTCGGGCGGACCACCTCGCCTGTCACGGCTACCCCCGCAACACAATGCCTTTTGTGGAGCGCCTGGTGAAAGACGCCGTCCTCTTTACCAATGCGTATTCCACGGCGTCCTGGACCGCGCCGTCCGTGGCGTCGATCGCGACCGCGCTCTACCCCCGTGAACACGGCGTCCTGCACGGAACCGTCACGGAAGGAAAGATCGAACGGCAGGAAACGCTCGATCCGTCTTTCCTGACGCTCGCCGAGGCGATGAAGGCGGGGGGCTATTCCACGTTCGGCGTGTTCTCGAACGGACACATGACCCGCGAAATGGGTTTCGGCCAGGGGTTCGACGTGATCCGCTCCCTGTGGTTCGAAAAGTCGCCTGCACCGAACCGGGCGGTGGCGGAAATCCGGTCCCGCATTCGCGAATCGCAACCGTATTTCCTGTGGGTCCATTACTTCGACCCGCACGCCCCGTACATGGCGCGCGAGCCGTGGATCAACGTCTATTCCACCAACGCGGCGCTCTGCAGGCAATTGAGCGGCCTGGGGTTCCAGGACCTGAAAAACACCCGCAACACGATACGGGAAAATCCCGCCGCGCTTCAGGCGCTCATCGATGTGTACGACAGCGAGCTGGGATACGCCGACCGTTCCGTCGAGGAGTTGTTCGGCATGCTGGAGATCGGCGAGGACTGTCTCGTGGTCGTTTCCTCCGATCACGGCGAACAGTTTCTCGAACATAACGGGCTTTACCACGGGTTTACGCTGTACGAGCCCGAGGTGCGTGTCCCGCTGATCGTGCGGATGCCCGCGCGCCGTTTCGCGGGCACGACGGTCGCGGCGCCGGTGAGCAACCGGAATATCCTGCCGACGATTCTCGACATCTGCGGAATCCGGCTGGACGCGATGATCCCCGGCTACAGCCTCCTGCCGCTCATCCACGGCGGCCCCGCGCCCGAACCGGTGTACCTGGAGCTCGACCGCGGCAACGATTGGAAAGGCGTCCGCCGCGATCACTGGAAACTGCTGTGCCGGAAGAAAAGCGAGTACGAGCTTTTCGACCTGGCGTCCGATCCGGCGGAGGCCAATCCCGCCGCCCTGCGCTCGCCGGAGAAAGCGGATGAACTGAAAACGTTGCTGAATTCGTGGCTGCGCGCCCACCCCGTCTTCTCCTCTCAAAAGGGCCCCGCCAACCTCAGCCGGGATCAGAAGGAGACCCTGCGCTCGCTCGGATACCTCAAGTAGAACTCCTTTCCGCATGACCGGAGAACATTCCACGCTCTAGGATGCCGCCGTCATCGGCGGCGGACCCACGGGCAGTCTCGCCGCGGGCCGGATGGCCCGGAACGGAATGCGTGTCGTTGTTTTTGAAAAGGATGCGGAACCCGGGCTCTCCACGGTGTGCGCGGGCGGGATGAGCGCCGATGTCGCGCCGTTCATCGAACTGCCGGATGAGATAACGGCGGCTTTCCTGTCTCAGGCTCATCGTCGGCACGCGGGTCCGGGAATGGCGGTTCCCCGATCCCGCGTATCTCACGATCGATCGAGGACGCTTCGACAGGCACCTCGCGCGCCGCGCGGCGGAACAGGGCGCCGAGTTCCGCCTCGGAGCCCGGGTCACGCATGCCGATCCGCGGACGGGAATCGTGCGGGCGCGAATAAGCGGCGGCGAACACGAAGTGCGGGCGCGTGTCATTCTCTTCGCCGACGGCCCCCATTCGCTGGCGCGCCGGACCGCCGGGTTCGAGACCCGGCCCGCCGGCGAACTCCGCTACTGCGCGTTGCAGGCGGACCTTGAGTCGGTCGCCAACGACTTTCCCGCTCTCGAATTCACGGCGGACGCGGCACGCAATCCCTTCGGGTACTCGTGGATTTTTCCGAAAAAGGATTACCTCTCCGTCGGCCTCGGCCGCCTGACCTGCGTGCCCGGCCCCTCGCTCGTCCGCCTCTTGGACGAATTCATACGGTCCCGCAAGGATTTGAAAGGTCTTCGCGTGCTGCGCCGCCGGGGCGCGATCATCCCCGCCGGCCCCGCCCCTATCCTGACCGCGGGATGCGGCCTGCTGATCGGCGATGCCGCCGGCATGGTCAACCCGCTGACCGGCGGCGGCTACGTCTGCGGATTCCGCAGCGCGGACATCGCGGCGACCGCGTGCGCCAAGGCACTTCACGGTTCGACCGGCCCTGACGGCATCCTCGAGTACGGCCGCGCGCTTCGCAGGACGCGCCAGTACGCCGCGATCGGCCTCGCGGGCGCCGCTCTGCGGTTCGCGCTCGCGGTGTACCGGAACACGGGCAGGTCCTTGTATCCCCAACTGCTGGGCGGGTACTTCCGCGCCGCGCATGCGGCCATGAGGTTCGGCGCGCGGTCCTTCTGAAAGGTCGTTTTTCGAGTGGCCAGAAACCGGACCAACGTTTTTAATACCGCCCATGATTCGCAAACTTCACGCCGGGATCGTTCTTCTTCTCTCCATCGCCATTCTCCTTCCGGCAGGATGCCGCAAGAAACAGGACACGGAAGACGATGCTGCCGCGGATGAGCCGCCCGCCCGGGGGGAACCCGCGGCAAGAACGCGGGCAGAACCGGCCAGGGGCCCCAACATTATTTTCCTGACGATCGACACCCTGCGGGCCGACCACCTCTCGTGCTACGGTTACAGCCGCAACACCAGCCCTTTCATCGACCTGCTCGCCAGCCGCGGGTTTGTCTTCCAGAATGCGTACTCGGGGTCGCCGTGGACAGCCCCCTCGATGGCGACGCTGTTCACCGGATTGTATCCCCGCGAACACGGCGTCCTCCACGGCCGCGTCGCCGGCCGAGGGATCGACAGCCAGGAGATGATCTCGCGCGACCTGATCACCCTGCCGGTGGCGCTGAAGAATGCGGGCTACCGGACCTACGGCATTTCCGCAAACGGCCACCTTTCGAAGAACACGGGGTTCGCGCGCGGCTTCGATTTTTTTGAGCTCCACTGGTTCGACAAGTGCCCCGTGCCGCACATCACGGCGACGCGCCTCAAGGACGAACTGGCCAAGCCGGGCGCTTTCTTCCTCTGGATCCACTACTTCGATCCCCATGCCCCATACATGGCGCGCTCCCCCTGGGTCGACGTGTACGCCAAGGACCGGGCCGAGTGCGACAAATGGGCCGGCACCCAGATGAGAGAGCTGAGAAGCCAGCTCGGCGAGATCCGCCGGAATCCCGCCGCCGCCCCGGCCCTTTCCGACCTGTACGACAGCGAGGTCAGCTACTGCGATCAGTACATCCGGAAGCTGTTCGAGGAAGTGATTCCGACGAACGGCAACAACCTCGTCGTCATCACGTCGGATCACGGCGAGGAATTCCTCGACCACAACGCCATCGGCCATGGCCACACCCTCTACGAAGAAGTCGTGCATGTGCCGCTGATCTTTGTCGTCCCCGGCCGGACGGATGTTCCGATGGTCATCGAGCGCCCCGTCAGCAACAAGGATGTCTTCTCGACGATCCTCGATCTCGCGGGCGTGCGTTCGACCCGGCGTATTCCGGGCGCCAGCCTCGCGCCCTGGATGGTGCGCGGCGCTGCCGCCGATTACGGGCCCGTGTACCTCTCGCTCGACCGCGGGCGGAACTGGAAAGGCGTGCGGAGCGGGGACATGAAGCTGATCTGCACCGGCCGGGAACTGAAGAAATGCGGTGTGTACAATCTCTCGGAAGACCCCGGCGAAACCCGGAATCTCGAGCGCAAGGGAACGAAGACCGGCGAGGGTCTCCGCGAAATGCTCACGGGCTGGCTGGCGGCAAAGCCCGTCCGCGAAGCGCCGGTCGCCCGCCAGAAACTGGACAGGGACCAGGTCGAGAAACTCAGATCACTGGGCTATCTGAAATGATGGGCGAACGCCATCACGATGCGCGTTTCAACGGACTGATTTCACTTCTCCTTTTCCTTGCGGCACTCGGTTTCTACGCGTCCACCTTCAACCGCGGCATGATGCTGGCCGACGAGGGGAACCTCGTGCATGCCGCCCAGCGTGTCGCGCAGGGCGAAGTTCCGTACCGCGACTTCTATCACTTCTATGCGCCCGGCAGTTTCTACATCGTCGCCGGCCTGTTCAAGGTGTTCGGCGAAAGTTTTCTCCTCACGCGCGTCATGTGGGTGGCGGTCCGGGCCGCCATCGTCCTGCTGATCTTTCTCGTCGGCCTGCGCTTCATGCCGCGCCGCTACGCGATCCTGCCCGCGCTCGTTGTCCTGTTCGTTCCGGGGCCGTGGTTCAAATCGTTCTATCCGTTTTCCGCGCTCCTTTCGCTGTGGACCGTTCTTCGCTACGTCGAGTCGCGGCGCCCGGCGAACATGGCAGCCGCGTCTGCCGCCGTCGCCGTTTCCCTGCTGTTGAGACAGGACGTGGGACTCGAAACGGGGCTGACCCTGGCGCTGGCCGTGCTTCTGAGTCCGCTGCTGGAGCCGCGCGGAGCGGCCCGGTGGAAGAGGATGTTCGTTCACGGCGTCCTGGGCCTGGCGGTCGTGGCCGCGATGCTCGCGCCGGTGATCCTGTACTTTCATTTCCAGCACGCGCTCGGCGCCATGGGACAACAACTCTTCGGCCTCGCGCCGTCGTACACGCTGTCCAAGTGGACCGTGGCCGTCCGGAAATTCGCCGCGGAAGGCGGATACCCCTTCCAGAAACTATTCTTCGGCGCGGCACCGATTGTCCTGCTGACGGGCGCCGTCGCGGCCGTCGCGAGGATGGTCCGATGCGCGACGAGCCGGGACAACCTCCTGTTCGCGCTGCTGGTTGTCGCCGCCGGACTGACCCTGTTGCCTGCGTACCTGCCGATGGCGCCGATCCGATTCTTCCAGTGCTCCCCCGCCATCTGGATCCTGGCCGTCGTCCTGCTTTTCCAAGGTTCGGAAAAAATCATGACCGTGTTCACCCGCACCGCCCGCGCCGCGTGGGCTGCGCGCTCGCTTGCGGCTTTCCTCTACCTTCTGGCCGCGGGGCTCTGCGCCGCGTACACCCTCAACGTGCTGGTCGCGCGGCACGAGGGGCTGGCCACCACGGATTACTCCGGCACCATCACGGCGGCCATGCGCAATTCAAAGCCATTCGAGTTCCGCGGGGAAACCGTCTACCTGGCGCCGAAGAAAGGCCGGGAGCTCACACGGCTCGTGCGTTACATCCGGACACACACGGCGGATGGAGAGCCAATCATCGTCTTCCCAAACCAGGCCCTGCTCTACTATCTCTGCGACCGGCCGAACAAGACGAGGTTCATCGGCACGTTCACGCTCAAATACCCCGACAAGGCCGAAGACCAATCCATCTGGAAGGAATCGTTCAATGAAGCGCGCCGATTGTCGCCGCGCTACATCATCGTTCACCGCAAGTTTCTCGATTCCGCCACCCGGCACGCGTTCCGGAAACTGACCAACCAGTACTACGCCGAGGACGCCCAGTTCGGCGAACTGGTCGTCATGGTGAAGACGGACGGAAAAGCGAAGGAAAAAACCGGCAAAAAAAGGCGGGAACCATGAATCCGGGCCGCCTGCTCCGCCTGTCGCGCGCGCGGGAGTTCTCGACCAACGCGGGTCAATACGCGGTCGGGGTCCTCATGGCGGATGCCCTTCATCCATCGGCCTTGCTGGGGCTCGCCGCCACCCTGTCGGCCGGGTTGTTTGTCTTCACGTTCAACACGCTCGCCGACCACCAGGCTGGTCAGACCGTCGAGAACCCCGGCAAGGCGCTGGGCGCGCTGGACGCCGCCGACCTCCGCGTGTCGCGCGCGCTCCGCAACCTCGGGCTGGCGGGCGCGCTGGCGTGCATCCTTCTTCTCGCCGCGGCGGGAGGCCGCCTTCTCGCACCCGCTTTTCTGCTCGGCTACCTGCTCGTCGGCTATCTGTACTCATCTCCCGCGTTTCGATGGAAAGGCGTGCCGGGCCTCGAAGTCGTCTGCAACGGGCTTGCGCATGCCCTGCCCTTTTTCGCCGGCTATCTCCAGTTCCGCGCGCCGGACCGGCTGTCCGTTTGTTACGGCGCATCCTTCTTCCTGTTTGTCGCAAGCTACTATCTCCTGCACTGCGTCGAGGATGACCGCGCCGACCGCCGCGCGGGCCTGCGCAACCTGTGCGGAATTCTCGGCGTCGCGCGATCGGTGAAGCTCGCCATGGGCGGCACGGCCGCGGCGATGGTTCCGTTCACGCTGGCCGCCACGCGCCTTCCGATCCTGTTCATTTTTCTCCCTTTTTTTGCTATCTCTCTCGCGCTGGAACTGAAGATGCTCCGTACGGGAAGCCCCGGGCCGGTGGCCCGGTTGAGAAGAATCGGGCGGCTGTACGGCCTGGCGCTGTTTGCCGTGCTCGCGGTGCGCGCGTGGATGTGACTCAATGAAGAAGACGCTTCTGCCGATCCTGCTGATCCTCGTGGCCGCATGCGGCTTCTACGCGGGCACCCTGCACAACGACTTCGTCTGGGACGACCGGTCGCTGATCATCGAGGATTACCACATTCGCTCGCCTCGTTTTGTCAGCGAGATCTTCGCACGCGATTTCTTCAGCCACTCGGACGACGAACTCAAGTACGGCTACTACCGGCCCGTGGTCACGCTGTCGTACATGGCGGACCTCGCGCTGTGGGGGTTGCGGGCGGCGGGCTTTCACGCCACGAACATTCTGCTCCATGCCTTGTGCTCCATCCTCGTGTTCCAGCTCGCCCTGCTTCTCCTGAAACCCGCCTCGGGCCGGAACCGGTTCATCGCGCTCGCGGCCGCCCTGTTCTTTGCGGCGCATCCCGTTCACACGGAGTCCGTCACGTGGATCTCCGGACGGACCGACGTGATCTGCACCCTGTTCTTCCTGGCCGCGCTTTGCATCCATGCGGCCCGCCGTTCGCTTCCCGCGCAGGCGTTGTCCGTCTTGTGCTTCGCGCTGGCCATGCTGTCGAAGGAAATGGCCATCACGCTGCCGGCCATCATCTTCCTGTCCGGCTATGCCCGCGAAAAGAATCTCCGGTCCGCCGCCATCGAGGCGCTGCCTTTTTTCGCCATGGCGGCTGCCTACTTCATCTGGCGATCCCTGGTCGTCGATGTCGAATACAACCCGGGCCCCGGGATCGGCCTGTTCACGCTGCTGCTGTCGGCGATCAAGACCTTCTGGCTGTATGTCCTGGAGCTCGTCTGGCCGTTCCCGCTCAACGCGTACATCCGAAACCCGCATGTCGACGATCCTTTCGCGCCTTCGATGCTCGTTGCCCTGGCCCTGTCTGCCGCCCTGCTGGCCGCCTTGTGGAAACTCCGCCGCGGCCCGGCGCCCGCGTTCTTCCTGCTCGCCTCTTTCGTGATCACTTTTGCCCCGCTCGCCAACCTCATCCAGATCAGTTCGCCCGCGGACATGGGCTTCACCATGGCCGAACGATTCCTGTACCTGCCGTCGGCGTTCTTCGTGATCGGCGCGGCGTGGCTGTTGACCCTCGCCCTGCGCCGTCCCTGGCTCATCGGCGTGGCGACGGCCTGCATCGTCGCGGCCGGCGGGCTCGGCATCGTCCAGCGAAACGCGGACTGGCGGGACGACAAGACGTTTTTCGCCAAGTGCCTCCAGCAGACGCCTGACGCCCCCCTTCTTCACGCGTCACGGGCGCGCGCGTGCACGCGGGCGGGCGAGCACGAGACCGCCGCGCACGAACTCGAGACGGCCCTCATGCTCGTCAAGTACCAGACCCAGGCCGAGGCCGCAGCGCTGAAGAACAACCTCGCGGCAGCGTACATCGAAGCCGGCGCGCACGCGAAAGCGCTGCCGATTCTCGAAGAGCTCGTCAGGGGCCCGAAAGTCAGCGCGCTGTACGAGTACAATTTGGCCCGCTGTTATCTCCGCGAGGGACGAAACGCGGACGCCCGCGAGCGCTTTCAAAAGGCGCTTCAGAAGCGTCCCCATTTCGTCGACGCCCTGGTCGGCCTTGCCGAATCGTATGAGGCCGAGGAGCGGTACCCGAGCGCCATCGAGGCCTACGGGCTGGCGCAGGGTCTTTTCCCGGACAGCGCCGGCTTGCACCTGGCGCGCGGCGTCGCATTCAGGAAAGCGGGGCAGGCGGATGAAGCCATCCGCGAATTCGCTGCCGCACTGGCCATCGACCCCGGCCTGGTCGCCGCGCGCGGGAACATGGGTTCCGCGCATGCCGCGCGCGGAGACTACGCGGCCGCGCGGACGAATCTCGAG
>ERZ1645192.993-NODE-993-length-23992-cov-11.204955_pt1 | contig 23992 bp, 23 predicted proteins | sample MGYA00575354_ERZ1645192 | MGnify/ENA primary metagenome ERZ1645192 (study PRJEB40844, sample SAMN11349763) | freshwater sediment metagenome | isolation source: river sediment | host: Sediment | place: India: Faizupur Khadar , New Delhi | collected 2017-02-21 ... | reverse complement strand
GCCCTGATCGTGCAGCAGGCGAATGTCGCCGCCGGCCGAAAAGGCCTTGCCGCCCTCGCCGGTGACAATGACGCAGGCGATTGCGGGGTCGTTCTCCCAGGCGTCGAGGGCCCGATCGATGTCGCGCACCATGCCGAGCGTCAGCGCGTTCAGCGCCTGCGGGCGGTTGAGGCGGATCAGGCCGGCGGCGCCGCGCGTCTCGCAAATGACTTCCGGTAGCGACATTCTGGCTCCCCTGGGGCTTCTAAAGTCCATTGCGCTTGGGGATAGTTGCCCGCAGTCTGGCCGTCAATGCGGCGCGAAGTTATGGCCGCGCCGCGACAGCTCGTGTAAAAGTGCAGCCGACTGACATTCTACCGGCAATGGAGTTCCGCAATGGCCCCGACTCATCGTTCCCAGCCCCCGATCGAGCCGGCCCGGCGCGAAGGACAGGCGGCGGGCCTCGACCTGACGCACCGCCCGCGCCGCAACCGCAAGAGCGAATGGGCCCGGCGGCTGGTGCGCGAGAATGTGGTGACGACCGACGACCTGATCTGGCCGATCTTCCTCGTCGACGGCGTCAAGCAGCGCGTCGCCGTGCCCTCCATGCCGCTGGTCGAGCGTTTTTCGGTGGACGAGGCGGTGCGCGCCGCCGTCAACGCCGCCGAACTCGGCATTCCGGCCATCGCGCTGTTTCCCTATACCGACCCCAATTTGCGCGACCCGCATGGCAGCGAAGCGCTGAACGAGCAGAATCTCGTCAGCAAGGCCTGCCGCGCCATCAAGAAAGAGGTTCCCAATATCGGCCTCGTCACCGATGTCGCGCTCGACCCCTACACCAGCCATGGCCATGACGGCGTGATGAGCGGCGAGGAAATCCTCAATGACGAGACGGTCGCCATTCTCGTCGGCCAGGCGCTCAACCAGGCGCGCGCCGGGGCCGACATCATCGCGCCCTCCGACATGATGGACGGCCGCGTCGCCGCCATCCGCGCCGGACTCGACGACGAGGGCTTCCACCACGTCCAGATCATGGCCTATGCGGCGAAATACGCGTCCGCCTTCTACGGCCCGTTCCGCGACGCCGTCGGCACCAACGCGACGCTCGTCGGCGACAAGCGCACCTACCAGATGGACCCGGCCAATTCCGACGAAGCGCTGCGCGAGGTCGAGATGGACATCGCCGAGGGCGCCGACATGGTGATGGTCAAGCCCGGCATGCCCTATCTCGACATCGTGCGCCGGGTGAAGGAGACGTTCGGCATGCCGACCTTCGCCTACCAGGTGTCGGGCGAATACGCGATGATCATGGCGGCGGCCAACAATGGCTGGCTCGACGGCGACAAGGCGATGATGGAGAGCCTGCTCGCCTTCAAGCGCGCCGGCGCCGACGGCGTTCTGACCTATTTCGCCGTGCGCGCGGCCGAAAAGCTGAAAAAAATGGGCTGACGCACGCCAGCCCGAAGCGAGCCCCCGGCGGATGCGCCGGGGGCTCCTGCATTTTGGATTACGGCTTGAGCGCGACCTTCAGCACGCCGTCGCGCTGGTTGGCGAACAGGTCATAGGCCTTTTCGACATCGTCCAGCTTGAAATGATGCGTGACCATGGCGTTGAGGTCGACGCGGCCGGATTCGACCACGCTCAGCAGGCGGCGCATGCGCTCCTTGCCGCCGGGGCAAAGCGCGGTGACGATCTTGTTGTCGCCCAGGCCGGCCGAGAAGGCGCTGAGCGGGATCGTCAGGTCGCCCGAATAGACGCCGAGCGACGACAGCACGCCGCCGGGGCGCAGCACGCGCAGGCAGGACTCGAACGTCGCCTGCGTGCCCAGCGCCTCGATCGCGACGTCGACGCCGCGCCCGTCGGTGATCTTCATGATCTCCTCAACCGGATCGACCTTCGAGAAGTCGACAACGATGTCGGCGCCCATCTTCTTGGCCATCGCCAGGCGCGCGGGCGCCTTGTCGACCGCGATGATGCGCGTCGCGCCCATCAGCTTGGCGCCGGCCGTGGCGCAGAGGCCGATCGGGCCCTGTGCGAAGACGACGACCGTATCGCCGATCTTGATGCCGCCGTTTTCCGCGCCGGCGAAGCCCGTCGACATGATGTCGGGGCACATCAGCACCTGCTCGTCGGTGAGATTGTCCGGCACAGGCGCGAGATTGGCCTCAGCGTCGGGGACGCAGAGAAACTCGGCCTGGCTGCCGTCGATCGTATTGCCGAAGCGCCAGCCGCCCATGGCCTTGAAGCCATGTTTCGTGCCCTTGCCGTCCTGCGAGCAGAAGCCGCAGAGGCAGGCGTTCGACGTGCCGCTGGGCGTGATGGCGCCGGCGATGACGCGCTGGCCTTCCGTATAGCCCTGCACGGCGGACCCGAGCTTTTCGATCACGCCGACCGGCTCATGGCCGATGGTCAGGCCCTTGGCGACCGGATATTCGCCTTTGAGGATATGCACGTCGGTGCCGCAGATCGTCGTGGTGGTGATGCGGATCAAGGCATCGAGCGGCCCGATCTCCGGAATGGGCTTGTCTTCAAGGACGATGCGACCGGGCTCGACGAAAACGGCGGCTTTCATTTTGGGCATAATCAGCTCCCTGAGGCTGCATGAACGGACCACGCCAGCCCTCTGTAATGTGCGGGCGTGTCAGTTATTTATCTTTGTCGCGCAATCGTCGGGCCGCAGCCTTGCGCTGGAGCAAAAATTTGCGCCTTGTGCGGTGGACGGCGCGACCTACATAACTTGCGCCTGGATCCGCCGGCGTGGAGACGCATGATGACCAACACCGAGACTTCGCCGCGCAATGGCGGCGCCCCAGGCTATTTTCCGGCTGTGCTGCCGCCCGCGGCGCTGGCGGGCGTGCGCACCCGGCGCATGATCGCCGTTTTCCTCGACCTGATTTTCGTCAGCATTCTGGCCGCGATCATCTGGCTGGTTCTCGGCCTGGCGACGTTCGGCCTGCTGTGGTTCATCCTGCCGCCGCTGTTTCCGATCATCGCCTTTTTCTACAACGGCCTGACCATTTCGGGCTGGCGCATGGCGACGCCGGGCATGAAGGCGATGGACCTCGAAATGCGGCTGTCGAGCGGCGCGCCGACGCCGTTCATCAACGCCGCGGTGCATGCCGTCCTGTTCTATGTGAGCTGGATGTTTCCGCCGATCCTGCTGGTGTCGCTGCTCGACGGCAAGAAGCGCTGCCTGCACGATATGCTCGCCGACGTCATCGTGACGCGCCGCGCCGCTTGAGCCTTCCTCGGGGCGACGCGCCCGGCGCGGATGACTGTCGCTTGCGGGTCCGGCGGACGGGATTAACCTGTGAACGATCCGGGCGATCGGGAGGATCACCTTGTCGAGCGAGTCGCGCGACGCGCCACAATTCTATCTGACGGCGGCTTCGCCCTGCCCCTATCTGGAGGGGCGAGAAGAACGCAAGGTGTTCACCCACCTCGTGGGCCGCCGCGCGCAGGCGCTCAACGACGCGCTGACGCATTCCGGCTTCCGCCGGTCGCAGACCATCGCCTATCGTCCGGCCTGCGACGGCTGCCAGGCGTGCGTTTCGGTGCGCCTGCTGGTCGATGAATTTCAGCCCTCGCGCAATCTGCGCCGCGTGCTCGACCGCAACGCCGATCTCGTCGGGACTGAAAGCCCGACCCTCGCCAGCGCCGACCAATATGCGCTGTTTCGCGACTATCTCGAAGCCCGCCACAGCGACGGCGGCATGGCCGACATGAGTTTCGGCGATTATGTCATGATGGTCGAGGACAGCCATGTCGAAACGCGGCTGGTGGAATACCGCCAGCGCGGCGTCGACAGTTTCATCACCGGCAGGGGCGCGGGGCCGCTCGTCTCCGTCTGCCTGACCGACCGGCTCTCCGACGGCCTGTCGATGGTCTATTCGTTCTACGACACGACGCAAGCCGCGCGGTCGCTCGGCGTCTACATGATCCTCGATCACATCGCGCGGGCGCGCCGGCTTGGCCTGCCGCATCTCTATCTCGGCTATTGGGTCGAGAACTCGCGCAAGATGCACTACAAGACCCGCTTCCAGCCGCAGGAGCGGCTCTGCGCCGAGGGCTGGAAGCGCGTCGATTGAGACTTAAGCGAACTTGTTGTTCTTCGGGAACCCCTTCGGCGGCAGGCGGCCGGCCTCGGCGCGATTGCCGATCCAGTCCTTCAGGTCGGCGGCGGCGACCGTCCATGTCCGGTCGGACGTGTCCTTCCATGTCAGCCCGTCGGCGAGCGTGAAGGCCTTGGCGTCGGACAGGCCGCCGTCCTTGTAGCGCTGCAGGCGAACGCCCTTGCCGCGCGCCATCTCCGGCAATTGATCGAGCGGGAAGACCAGCAGCTTGCGGTTCTCGCCGACGATGGCGACATGATCGCCCGCAGCAGAGGCGATGGTCGCGACCTTGGCCGGCGCGTCGAGGTTGAGCAGCAGCTTGCCCTTGCGCGTGCCGCCGACCATGTCGTCCTGCGGCGCGACGAAGCCGCGGCCGTCGGTCGAGGCGACGAGCATTTTCGTTCCCGGCGCATAGGGGAAGACGGCGGCGACGTCCTCGCCCTCGTCGATCTCGGCCATCAGCCGGATCGGCTCGCCATGACCGCGCCCGCCCGGCAGTTTCGAGGCGTCGAGGGTGAAGATCTTGCCATTGGTCGCCAGCACCAGAATCTTGGACGTCGTCTCGGCGAAGAACGAGATCTTGAGGCTGTCGTCGCCCTTGTATTGCAGGGCGGACGTGTCGGTGACATTGCCCTTGAGGGCGCGGATCCAGCCCTTCTCGGTGACGACGACGGTGATCGGCTCGCGCTCGATCATCGCCTCGGCCAGATCGACAGCCGCCGTTTCCGGCGCCTGTTCGAAGGTGGTGCGGCGTTTGCCGAGCTTCGTCTCGGGGCCGTATTTCTTCTTCAGCTCACGGATCTGGCCGGCGATCGTCCTCCACTGCTTGCCCTCGTCGGCGAGCAGCGATTCGATCTCGGCCTTTTCCTTCGTCAGCTCGTCGTGCTCCTTGCGCAGCTGCATCTCTTCAAGGCGGCGCAGCGAGCGCAGGCGCGTGTCGAGAACGTAGTTCACCTGCACTTCGCTCAGGGCGAAACGGGCCTTGAGCACGTCCTTGGGCTCGTCCTCCTCGCGGATGATGCGGATCACCTCGTCGAGGTTGAGGAAGACGATGAGCATGCCCGCCAGCACTTCGAGGCGGTGCTCGATCTCGTCGAGACGATGGCGCGAGCGGCGTTGCAGCACCGTGCGGCGATGGTCGAGCCATTGGCGCAAGGCTTCGTCGAGGGCGACGACGCGCGGCACGACGCCGTCGACCAGCACGTTCATGTTCATCGGGAAGCGGCTTTCCAGCTCCGACAGCCGGAAGAGCGATTCCATCATCACCGCCGGATCGACGGCGCGATTGCGCGGCTCGATGACGACGCGGACATCCTCGGCCGATTCGTCGCGAATGTCGGCGACGAGCGGCAGCTTCTTCTCGTTCAGCAGCTCGGCGATCTTCTCGATCAGCCGCGACTTCTGCACCATGTAGGGAATTTCGGTGACGACGACGACCCAGGTTCCACGGCCGCCCTCCTCCTTGGTCCAGCGCGCGCGCACGCGGAACGAGCCGCGCCCGGTCTTGTAGGTCTCGGCGATGACGGCGCGCGAATCGACGATGATGCCGCCGGTCGGGAAATCCGGCCCCGGCACGAAGGTCAGCAATTGCTCGGCCGTCGCGTCGCGATGGGCGATGAGGTAGAGCGCGGCGTCGCACAATTCGGCGAGGTTGTGCGGCGGGATCGACGTCGCCATGCCGACGGCGATGCCTTGCGCGCCATTGGCGAGCAGATGCGGCAGCGCCGAGGGAAGGACGATCGGCTCCTTCTGGTCGCCGGAATAATTCTCGCGGAAGTCGATCGCGTCTTCGCCGATGCCTTCGAGCAACAGGCGCGCGACCTCGGTCATGCGCGCTTCGGTATAGCGATAGGCGGCGGCCGAATCGCCGTCGATATTGCCGAAATTGCCCTGCCCGTCGACCAGCGGATAGCGCGAGGAGAAATCCTGCGCGAGACGCACCAGCGCGTCGTAGATCGCCTGGTCGCCGTGCGGATGGAACGAGCCCATGACGTCGCCGACGATCTTGGCGCTTTTCTTGAACGTGCTGCCGGGATCGAGCTTGAGAATGTTCATGCCGTAGAGAATGCGGCGATGCACCGGCTTCAGGCCGTCGCGCGCGTCCGGCAGCGCGCGACCCATGATGGTCGACAGCGCATAGGCGAGGTAACGCTCTTCGAGCGCGTCCTTGAGATTGACGTTGTCCTCGCCCAAAGGCGGCGGCGGAGGCGATGCTTTTCCCATGCGCGTGGCCTAGCGAAATGCGCGGCCCGCTGCAAGTTCTCTGTTTGTCCACAGGACGGAGCCACGTTGGCGAAAGGCAGGGGATTGATATTGCGCTGCAATATTTTTGCCCGATTGCTGTTGCCCAAGAGACATAGCGCGGCGTCGCGATTCTGGTTAGGCAGTGTCATTCCGACGTCCCGACCGATTCACGCCGACTGCATCGGCGTTTGACCGCACGTGGGCGTCAAAAGAGGTTTTTTGGATGTTGAAGAAGATTTCCCTGTTCGTGGCCACGCTCGGCGTTTTTCTCGCCGCCGGCTTCATGCTCTCGGCCAGCGAGACCGGCCTGAAGGCGCAGGAAGACGCGCGCGGCTGCGCGCCGCGCGCCGTGGCGCTCGATGAAGGCTATGGCGTGACGCGCGTCGAAGTGCGCCCGGCCTGCGGCGACAAGCGCTAGCTTTTGCTCGCCTCGAGCGCCGCAAGATAGGCGGCGCGCGATTCCGGCATGACAAGGCCGCGCGGCCCGAAAATGTCGCGCTCCAGAAAAAATCCCGTGAGGCGGAAGCCGTCGCGAATGTCCTGCAGGCTCAGCGGCGAATCGCTGGCGCGCAGGAAGGCCGGCAGCGGCAACAGGCGGTCGCGCCACGGCGCGCCGGCCACGCGCGAGACGGCGCGCGCCGATTTCGGCGAGACATAGACCAGATCCTCGCGCGCACCGGTGGCGGCGCAGGCGGCAAGGTCGAGACGAAAGCCGAGTTCCGACAATATAGCCAGTTCCATGCGCACGATCAGCGCCGGCGCGATATCGACGTCGTCGCAATGATCGGCGATGAGTTCGGCCGTCTCGTGCAGCGCCGGATGCGGATCGCGCTCGGGCAGGAGGCGCAGCAGCGCGGCGACGACATGCAGGCCGTGCAACGCGGCGACGCTGTCCATGATGCGGGCGGCGCGCTGCGTCCGCGCCTCTATGGAATAAACGCCGAGATGTTCTTCGATGCGCGCGCGCCAGACGAGATCGACGCTGTTGCCCGGTTGCAGCAGCGGCCGCAGGCGCGCCGAACGGCCGCCCTTGACGATGCCCAGATGACGGCCGTGGGCGCGCGTCATCGCCTCGACGATGACGCTGCTCTCGCCATGCTTCCTGACGCCGATGATGAGGCCTTCGTCAGACCATTCCATGGGCAGCCCCAACGACGCCTTCGCCCGCACGGGAAGAAGGGGCGCGCCGCATCGTCACTCTTTCGGGAATTCCAGTCCCATCTCGCGATAGCGCTCGGGATCGTCGGCCCAGTTCTCGCGCACTTTCACGAACAGGAAGAGGTGCACCTTCTGCTCGGCCGCCTCCATGATCTCCTTGCGCGCCGCCGAACCGATCGACTTGATGGTGCGGCCGCCCTCGCCGATGACGATCTTCTTGTGGCCTTCGCGCATGACGTAGATCGTCTGCTCGACGCGGGCCGAGCCGTCCGGCATGTCCTTCCACAATTCCGTCTCGACGGTCGACTGGTAGGGCAATTCGTCGTGCAGGCGCTCGAAGATCTTCTCGCGGGTGATCTCGGCGGCGAGCGCGCGCAAGGGCGCGTCGGACACCTGGTCTTCCGGGTAGAGCCACGGGCCGGGCTGCATCATCGCGGCGAGACGCTCGCGCAGCTTGGGCACGCCATGGCCCTTGAGCGCCGAAATCATGAAGGTCTCGACGAAGGGAATCTTCTCGTTCAGCGCGGCGGCGAGGCCGAGCAGCTTCTCCGTCTCAATCGTGTCGATCTTGTTGAGGACGAGGATCTTGGGCGCCTTCAGCTCGGGCAGCTTCTCCAGAATGGCCTCGACCTCCTCGTCGACGCCCTTGCGCGCATCGACGAGCAGCGCGATGGCGTCGGCGTCGCCCGCCCCGCCCCAGGCCGACGTCACCATGGCGCGGTCGAGCCGGCGCTTGGGCCGGAAGATGCCGGGCGTATCGACGAAGATGATCTGCGAATCGCCTTCGAGCGCGATGCCGCGCACGAGGGCGCGCGTCGTCTGCACCTTGCGCGAGACGATGGAGACTTTGGCGCCGACGACCGCATTGAGCAGCGTCGACTTGCCGGCGTTGGGCGCGCCGATCAGGGCGACGAAGCCGCAGCGCGTGGAATGTTCTTCGGTCATGGATGCATCCTAGGCCGCGCCGCTCGCGGAAGCGACTCCTTCGCGGCGCATGAAGGCCTCCGCCGCCGCCTGTTCGGCGACGCGCTTGGAACCGCCCGCCGCCTCGGCCGGGGCGAAGCCTTCGAGAGAAACGGAAATGACGAATTGCGGCGCATGGTCGGGACCGGAGCGCTTCACCGTCGCATAGGTCGGCGTGGGCAGGCCGCGGGCCTGCGCCCATTCCTGCAGGCTGGTCTTGGGATCGCGCAACGGCCGGCGCGGGGCGCGCATGCGCGGCTCCCACATGTGCGCAATGACCTGCGCCGCCGCGTCGAAGCCGGCGTCGAGATAGATCGCGCCAATGATCGCCTCGCAAACGTCGCCGAGGATGGCGGGCTTTTTCGCGCCGCCGGTCTGCGCCTCGCTGTCGCCAAGCCTGAGCGAGGGGCCGACGTTCCAGTCGCGCGCCACGTCGGCGCAACTTTCCTTGCGCACCAGTTCGGCGAGACGACGCGACAGGCTGCCCTCCTCCTCATTGGGAAAGGCGGCGTAAAGCATGGACGAGACGGCGAGGCCGAGCACGCGGTCGCCGAGGAATTCGAGACGTTGATAGGAGGCGCCGCGCCCGTGCGTGACGCTGACGTGCGTCAAGGCCAGTTCGAGCAGCGCCCGGTCGGCAAAGACATGGCCGACGCGCTGTTCGAGGCCGGACAGATCGTCGGCGCGCGCCCGCGCCATGTCAGCGCACCGGCTGGAACAGGCGGCTCCAGCGCGCGCTCCACGGCCAGCGCCAGAACTGCCAGGCGGCCTCGCCGTCCTGCACCGAGAAGAAGATGACCTCGGCGCGGCCGACAAGGTTTTCGAAGGGCACGAAGCCGACGCCGCCCTGATCGGCCGGCACGCGCGAATCGGTGGAATTGTCGCGGTTGTCGCCCATCATGAAATAATGGCCGGGCGGCACTTCGAAGACGCTGGTGGAATCGTTGATGCCGGTGTCGCCGTCGATCTCGATGATCGTATGCGCGACGCCGCCGGGCAGCGTCTCGGTATAGGTCGGCATTTCGGTCAGATGGCCGTAGGCGTTCTTCGCCACGGCCTTCTTGACCGGCGCGCGCGGCGCGATCTGGCCGTTGATGTAGAGGCGGCCGTCGATGAGCTGGATCTTGTCGCCCGGCAGGCCGATGACGCGCTTGATGTAATCGGTCGAATTGTCGCGCGGCAGCTTGAACACGACGACATCGCCGCGCTTGGGCGGCGTCGCCATGATGCGGCCCTTGAACAGGTCGGGGCTGAACGGCATCGAGTGTTTCGAATAGCCGTAGGAATATTTCGAGACGAACAGATAGTCGCCGATTTCCAGCGTCGGGATCATCGAGCCCGAGGGAATGTTGAACGGCTGGAACAGCACCGTGCGCACGACGAGCGCGATCAGCAGCGCCTGGACGATGACCTTGATCGTCTCGTCGAAGCCGCCTTCCTGCCGCTTCTTGGAGTCCGATTTGTTCTGGTTGAGGCCCACGGGCTCGCTCATTGCGTCTTGTCTCGTCCTGGAATGACGTCGGGCTCTTACCACGCGCCGGAGCGGCGGCATAGCCGGCAGGGCGTCAGCGACCGGCGGCCGGAACCGCCTCGATGATGACGATCGCCTGCGCCAGCGGATGCTCGTCGGTGATCGTCAGATGAATCACAGCCTCAAATCCGGGCGGAGTGATGGCGGCCAGCCGGGCCGCCGCGCCGCCGGTCAGCGCCATGGTCGGCTTGCCCGACGGCAGGTTGACCACGCCCATGTCACGCCAGAACACCCCGGCCCTGAACCCGGTGCCGAGCGCTTTGGCGCAGGCCTCCTTGGCGGCGAAGCGCTTGGCGTAGGAGGCGGCGCGCTGGGCGCGGCGGTCGGACTTGCGCTGTTCGGTCTCGGTGAAGCAGCGCTTGATGAAACGCTCGCCGAACCGCGCCAGCGATTCCTCGACGCGGCGGATGTCGCAAAGATCGTTGCCGAGACCGATGATCATGCCTGCCCCCAACCATGGATGGGTATCAACTGTGCGCTGCGCCTCCCTTCTCCCCTTGCGGGAGAAGGTCCGGCCGAAGGCCGGGGATGAGGGGTTTTTCGCGCAGGATGCGCGAAGACTGCGCGCCACCTTCTCCCGCAAGGGGAGAAGGCCCCTGTCCCGCCGCGCTCAGACAATGGCGGCCCCGCGTCCCTCGTCCATCGCCGCGCGCATGGTTCTGATCGCCGCCTCAAGGCCGACGAAGATCGCTTCGCCGACGAGGAAATGGCCGATGTTCAGTTCGACGATCTGCGGCAGCGCCGCGATCGTGCGCGCCGTGTCGTAATCGAGCCCATGGCCGGCGTGGCATTCGAGGCCGAGCGTTGCGGAGAGGGTTGCGGCGGCGCGCAGGCGCTCGAATTCCGCCGCGGCGCGCGCCGTCTCGCCATGGGCGATGGCGTCGCACCAGGCGCCGGTGTGCAGTTCAACGACCGGCGCGCCGATGGCGACGGCGGCTTCGAGCGATTGCGCCGAGGGCTCGACGAACAGCGACACGCGCACGCCGGCGCGCTTGAGTTCGGCGGTCGCGAGCTTCAGCTTCTCGTGCTGGCCCGTGACGTCGAGGCCGCCTTCCGTCGTGCGCTCGCTGCGCTTTTCCGGCACGAGACAGCAGGCGTGCGGCCGCGTCTGCAAGGCGATGCCGACCATTTCGTCGGTGCAGGCCATTTCGAAATTGAGCGGCTTGGTCAGCTCGCGCTGCAGCCGCGCCATGTCCTCGTCGCGGATGTGGCGGCGATCCTCGCGCAGATGCGCGGTGATGCCGTCGGCGCCGGCGGCGACGGCGAGATGCGCGGCGCGCACGGGGTCCGGCAGCAGGCCGCCGCGCGCGTTGCGCACGGTGGCGACGTGGTCGATGTTGACGCCGAGGCGGAGGGGCTTTGCGTTCAAGATCCTGAAGTCTCCTGCTTGACGTTCCCGCCTCAGCCGTTCACGCGCTCGACCTTCGAAACGACGGATTTCGACCGCAGCTGCGAAAGAATGTCGTTGAGGTGCTTGAGGTCATGCACCTCGATATCAATCGTCAGTTCGCGGAAATCGGCGGAGCGCGCCGCGATGGCGATGGAATCGATATTGGCCTGCGCCTCGCCGATCGTCGTGGCGATGAGGCCGAGCGAACCCGGCTCGTTGATCGTCGTGACGATGATCTGCGCCGGGAAATAGGAATGATCGGCGTCATCGATGTCCCAGCGCACGTCGAGCCAGCGCTCCGGTTGATCGTCGAAGGCCGTCAGCGCCGGCGACTGGATCGGATAGATGGTGATGCCCTCGCCCGGCGTCAGAATGCCGACGATGCGGTCGCCCGGCACGGCGCCGCCGTTGGGCGCGAAGCTGACGGGCAGATCGCCGCGCAGGCCGCGAATGGGAATCGCCATGTCGCTGGTGTCGTGCTTGGGGGTCGCGCCCGGCACCTTGAAGACGAGGCTCGCCGCCTTCTTCATGCCGAACCATCCGGTCTCGCCGCGCTCGGGCGCCGGGCCCGCCTTGCGATGCAGGTCCTCCTTGAATTCCGGATGCACCGCCTTGACGACGTCGCCGGAATACATCTCGCCGCGACCGACGGCGGCCATGACGTCGTCGATGTCGCCGCGCGCCAGACGCGGCAGAGCGCCCTTGACCTTCTCCTCGACGAACGGCTTGCCGGCGCGCTCGAAGGCGCGGCGCACGATCTGGCGGCCAAGACCCGCATATTGCTGGCGCACCGCCTCGCGCGTGGCGCGGCGGATGGCGGCGCGCGCCTTGCCGGTGACGACCATGCTTTCCCAGGCCGCCGGCGGCGTCTGCCCGTCGGCGCGGACGATCTCGACTTCGTCGCCGTTCTGCAATTCGGACAGAAGCGGCGCGATGCGGCCGTTGATCTTGGCCCCGACCGCGGCGTTGCCGACGTCGGTGTGCACCGCATAGGCGAAGTCGATCGGCGTCGCGCCGCGCGGCAGCGCGATCAGCCGCCCCTTCGGCGTGAAGCAGAACACCTGGTCGTGGAACAGTTCGAGCTTGGTGTGTTCGAGGAATTCTTCCGGGCTGTCGCCTTCCGCGAGCAATTCGATGGTGCGGCGCAGCCATTGATAGGCGCCGCTCTCGCGCGACAGCGCCGAATGGTCATCGCTGCGCCCGTCCTTGTAGAGCGCATGCGCGGCGATGCCGTTGCTCGCCACATCGTCCATCTGCTCGGTGCGCAATTGCAGCTCGACGCGCTGGCGGCCGATGCCGACCACGGTCGTGTGGATGGAGCGATAATCGTTCTGCTTCGGCGTCGAGATGTAATCCTTGAAGCGCCCCGGCACGCAAGGCCATTTGGTGTGGACGACGCCGAGCGCGCGGTAGCAATCCTCAAGCGTCCTGACCACGACGCGAAAGCCGAAGATGTCCGACAATTGCTCGAAGGCGATCGACTTGCGCTCCATCTTGCGCCAAACCGAATAGGGCTGCTTCTGCCGCCCGGTCACCGTCGAAAAAATGTGGCGCTCGGCCAGCTCGTCGGACAATTCGCGCTCGACGCGGGCGATGATGGCGCCATTCTTCTCGCGCAGGTCGGCAAGCCGCGTCTCGATCATCGCATGGGCTTCCGGCATCAGGTGGCGGAAGGCGAGATCCTCCAGCTCCTCGCGCACATTCTGCATGCCCATGCGGCCGGCGAGCGGCGCATAGATGTCGAGCGTTTCCTCCGCGATGCGGGCGCGCTTTTCCGGCGGCACGAAATGCAGCGTGCGCATGTTGTGAACGCGGTCGGCGAGCTTGACCAGCAGCACGCGCACGTCGTCGGCGATGGCGAGCAGAAGCTTACGGAAATTCTCGGCCTGCGCCGCGCGCTTGGAGACGAGGTCGAGCTTCTCGATCTTGGTGAGGCCGTCGACGAGGCGGCCGATTTCATGGCCGAAGATCTGGTCGATCTCCTCGCGCGTCGATTCCGTGTCCTCGATCGTGTCGTGCAGCACCGCGGCGACGATGGTGGCGTCGTCGAGCCGCATGTCGGTGAGAATGGCGGCGACTTCGAGCGGATGCGAGAAATAGGGATCGCCCGAGGCGCGCACCTGCGCGCCATGCGCCTTCATGGCGTAGACATAGGCGCGGTTGAGCAAAGCCTCGTCGGTCTGCGGATTGTAGCGCCGCACGCGATCGACGAGTTCATATTGCCGCATCATCGCCAGTCGCACCCCATCAAAAACACCCACGACCCGCGAAGTCGCTTCGCGAGTCGCACAGATTTTCCATGGGTCAATATCGACGGGCGGCCCGCGCCAGACAAGGCCCGGACCATGAGTCTATCGACAAATGCAGGCTTGCGGCCGGCTTATTCGCCGTCGTCGTCCGATTCAGCCGGCGGAACGAGGCCTTCAAGGCCGCGCAGCAGGTCTTCCTCGGTCATGCGGTCGAACTGCACGTCGCCCATGGCGTCGGACTGGACGCCCTGCGGCGCGCTCGACAGGGCCGGCACAGCCTCGCTCTCGGGCTCGTCGACCTCGACGTGCTTCTGCAGCGAATGGATGAAGTCTTCCTTCAGATCCTCGGGGGCGAGCGTCGAATCGGCGATCTCGCGCAGCGCGACAACCGGGTTCTTGTCATTGTCGCGGTCCACCAGGATCTGCGAGCCGGACGAAATCAAGCGCGCGCGGTGGGCGGCGACGAGCACCAGCTCGAAACGGTTCTCGACCTTGTCGATGCAATCTTCAACTGTGACGCGGGCCATCGGGCGTCAGCTCCTGCAAGCTAGTGAAATCTCTGAGATTGGGGCCGCCATACCATGCCTGTCGCGGCAAAAGCAAGCAAAGCCGCGAAAACGGCCGCCGGAGCGCCGCCTGCCGCGGCCCGTCCGCGAAAAATCCTCCGCCGCCGCGACAGTTTGCGTTAAAAACACAACACGCCGTAATTTAAGCGCATTTTCCGTTTTGTAACGACGATGCATACTCAAATCACATTCATATGACCGCGCTTGACCAAACGCCTAAACCTCCGGTCTGAAACGTGCATAAGATGGAAATCTCTATGGAAATCGCGCAAGCGAGGGGTTAATTCGTGATGATGGATCGGGCCATCTCCACTGGCTCCGCGGCGCAATGAAAATCGCGTATGATTGAGTTGGGCGTTGGAACCAGTTGGCGCTGATCGGCCTTAAATAAGGTGATATACGTTCTCGCGGCGTTCCGCGGCGAAGACCCGCAAATGCGTCATTTGAGAATTTCTTTCACTTCTTGATAGAACAACCTTGATAAGCAGAAAGCATCCTATGTCCAATCAGGAACGCATCGCTCTTTTTATTGATGGAGCGAACCTCTATGCGACAGCAAAATCTTTAGGCTTCGACATCGATTACAAGCGCCTTCTGAAAGAATTCCAGGGCAAGGGCCGCCTCATCCGCGCGTTTTATTACACCGCGCTGGTCGAGGATCAGGAATATTCCTCCATTCGGCCGCTGATCGACTGGCTGGACTACAACGGCTATTCCGTCGTGACCAAGCCGACGAAGGAGTTCGTCGATTCCATGGGCCGCCGCAAGGTCAAGGGCAACATGGACATCGAGCTCGCGGTCGACGCGATGGAGATGGCCGAGCATCTCGACCATATCGTGCTGTTCTCCGGGGACGGCGATTTCCGCTCGCTGGTCGAAGCCCTGCAGCGCAAGGGCGTGCGCGTCTCGGTCGTCTCGACCATCGCCACCCAGCCGGCCATGGTCGCCGACGAGCTGCGCCGCCAGGCGGACGAATTCCTCGACCTGTCGCACATGGCCCAGCGCATCGGCCGCGAGCCGAGCGAGCGCCCGACGCGCTTCCAGGAGCGCCGGCAGCCGCAGCCCGCGCAGCCTGCGCTGCAAGAAGGCGACATGCTCGACAGCTGAGCCGTGGCGGCGTCTCCGACACCGCGCGGCGCGCCGTCGCGCGCCGGCGCCCACGAGCCCGATGGCGCGTGCGGCCTGTGCCCGCGACTGAAGGACTTCCGCGACGCCAACCGCGCCGAATGGTCCGACTGGCATAACGCGCCCGTGCCGTCCTTCGGGACGGAGGACGCGCGCCTGCTCGTCGTCGGCCTCGCGCCCGGACTGCGCGGCGCCAACCGCACCGGGCGGCCGTTCACCGGCGATTACGCCGGCGAACTGCTGTATCAGACGCTGCTGGACTTCGGCTTCGCGCGCGGCGTCTACGATCGCCGGCCGGACGACGGGCTCGACCTGATCGACTGCCGCATCACCAACGCCGTGCGCTGCGTGCCGCCGCAGAACAAGCCGCTGCCCGCCGAGATCAACGCCTGCCGGCCGTTTCTCAGCGCGTCAATCGAAGCCATGCCCAGGCTGCGCGCCGTGGTCATGCTCGGCCGCGTGTCGCACGAATCGACGCTGCGCGCGCTCGGGCAAAGGCTCGCGGCGCATCCGTTCGGCCATGGCCGCACCCACGAGGTCGGTCGCCTGCGGCTTTTCGACAGCTATCATTGCTCGCGCTACAACACGAATACGGGCGTGCTGACAGAAGCGATGTTCCGCGACGTGTTCAAGCAGGTGCGCGATTATCTCGACGCGTAGCTGATGAACTCCAGCAACGAGCCATCGGGATCGCGGAAGTAGACGCTGGTCCCCGCCCCCTTGGCGCCGTTGCGCGGCACGGGGCCAAGCTCGACCGCGACACCGTGCTGTTGCAGATGCGCGATGGCCTCGGCCAGCGGCCCCGGCCATTCAAAGCACAGATCGCTGTTGCCCGGCATCACCGGAACGCGCGCGACGGGCACTGCGTCGACGCCCGGCCCGTGGCAGTTCAATTGCGTATCGCCGAAGCGGAAGGCGAATCCGGGCCCGCGCGGCACAATTTCCGCGCCCATGACGTCACGATAGAAAGCTGTCGCGCTGGCCCAGTCCGAAACATGAATGACGCAATGGTCGATCTTGATCGGCATGGCGGCTCCCTCAGCCCTTGTCGCGCAGCAGGCGGCCCTTTTCGCGGCTCCAGTCGCGCAGTTTCTCGGTTTCGCGCTTGTCGTGCAACTTCTTGCCACGACCGACGGCGATTTCGATCTTGGCTCGGCCCTGCGCGTTGAAATAGATCTTGAGCGGCACGATGGTCATGCCCTCGCGCTCGATGGCCTGCGCCAGCTTGGCGATTTCGCGCGTCTTCAGCAGCAGCTTGCGGTGCCGGCGCGGCTCATGGTTGAAGCGGTTGGCCTGAAGATATTCGGGAATATTGGCGTTGATCAGGAAGACTTCGCCGCTGCGGTCCACCGTCACATAGCTTTCGGCGATCGTCGCCTTGCCGGTGCGCAGCGACTTGACCTCCGTGCCGGTGAGCATCAGCCCGGCCTCGAAGGTCTCGCCGATTTCATAGTGAAAGCGCGCCTTGCGATTGTCCGCGGCGATCTTGAAATTATCCGGTTGCTTGGCCGCCAAGACACATTACCTCGGGCGCGTTCACGCCGACAGAACGCCCGCGTGAATCATCGCGCTGCGGATGGCGGCGCGGGTCGGATCGGTCGCCGGCATGAGGGGCAGACGCACCTCATTGCTCATGCGGCCAAGAATGTTCAGGCCTTCCTTGGCGCCGGCGACGCCTGGCTCGAGGAAGACGGCGGCGTGCAGCGGCGTCAGCTTGTCCTGCCATTCCAGCGCCTTGGCGTAATCGCCCTTGAACACGGCCTCCATCAGCTCGGCGCAGGGCTTGGGCGCGACGTTGGACACGACCGAGATGCAGCCATGCGCGCCCGCAGCCATGCAGGCCAGCGCCGTCATGTCGTCGCCCGAGAATTGCAGGAAGTCCGGCCCCATGGCCTGACGCTGCTGCGAGATGCGCGCGACATTGCCGGTGGCGTCCTTCACGCCCGCGATGTTCTTCAGCTCGAACAGGCGCTTCATCGAATCGACCGAGAGGTCGACGACCGAGCGCGGCGGGATGTTGTAGATGATGATCGGAATGCCGATGGCGTCATTGATCGCCTTGAAATGGGCGATCATGCCGGCCTGCGTCGGCTTGTTGTAATAGGGCGTGACGACCAGAACGGCGTCGGCCCCGGCCTTTTCGGCATGGCGGGCGAGTTCGACGGCCTCGATCGTGTTGTTGGAGCCGGCGCCGGCGATGACCGGCACGCGGCCCTTGGACTCGGCGATGCAGGCCTCGACGACACGGTGGTGCTCGTCATGCGACAGGGTCGGGCTCTCACCCGTCGTGCCGACCGGCACGAGGCCAAGCGTGCCGTTGGCGATCTGCCAATCGACATGGGCGCGGAAAGCCGCCTCGTCGAAACGACCGTCCTTGAACGGCGTGACCAGCGCTGTCATCGATCCCTTGAGAGCGGCTTTCGTGGCCATGTCGTTCGTCCTGCGTCGGTTGCGTATCGGCTATGCGCCCCGAGATGGCCGCATTTTGCAGGCTCCCTAGGGCGGTTGAACGCACAGACATAGCCGTTGCCGGGGCGTCCGAAAAGGGGTTTGCCGCGCATTCGCCGCAGAAAGACGGCGTTTGGGTAAAGGCCGCGCAACGCCGTCGCGATGGTTGACACTTCGTAAACGCATTCGGCCGAGACTGGCCGCGATCAACAACGGGAAAGGATGCGGGCATGGGCTTCAACAGCCGCCCGATGGCGATTGTCTTGGGATTGTCGGGGCTTGCGGCGCTGGCCTTGACGCCGAGCCGCATCGGCGAGCCGGCGTCCCTGCGCGAGGCGCTGATCGCCGCGCCGCAGGCGGCCGTCAAATCCGCCGGCTCGGCGCTGGCCGCCGTGCGCGACGCCGTCTCCTTCGACACCACCGCTTCCATCAATCGCCAGGCCGAGTCGCCGGCCGTCGATGCATCCGCCTACGCCCCCGCCAACGCGCCGCTCAGCGAATTCGTGGCGCTGCCGACGCCGCTCGACCAGCTCGGCGTCGACGTCACGGGACTGCGCGAAGGCATTGCCGCCTACAAGTCCGGCGACCTTGCCGCCGGCGACGCGGCGGCGCGCACCGCCAAAGACGAACTGGCGCGCACCGCGCTCGAATGGCTGGCGCTGCGCAAGCAGCCGCAGGAGGCCGGCTTCGCACGGCTCGCGGCCTTCCGCGCCGGTCATCCCGAATGGCCGGCGCGCGCGCTGCAAAATCGCGTCGAGGACATTTTGTTCAAGACGCGCAACGTCTCGGCCGACGCCGCCGCATGGTTCGCCGGAAACCCGGCGCAGACGGCTCTGGGAAAGATCGCGCAGGCCCGCGTTCTGGCCCACAACGGCCAGGGCGCCGTCGCCGCCGAGATCATCCGTTCCGTCTGGCGCGAGGCGGAGCTGTCGCCGTCGCTGGAAAAAGCCCTGCTCGGCGAATTCGCCGAGGCGCTCGGCAAGGCCGAGCACAAGGCGCGCGCCGATTACGCGCTTTACCATGAGCGCGAGGCTGTGGCGCTGCGCGCCGCGGCGCTCGTCGGCACCGACCTCACCGCGCTTGCGCGGGCGCGCCTCGCCGTCGCCAACGAGGCGGCGAGCGACAAGGCGATGGCGGCTGTTTCGCCGGACCTGCAGAAGGACGCCGGCTATCTGTTCGCGCGCATCCACAAGGCGCGCAAGGCCAACAAGATCGACGAAGCGGCGGCGCTGATGCTGGCCGCGCCGCGCGATCCCGCCGTGCTCGTCGACGCCGACGAATGGTGGGTGGAGCGCCGGCTGATCGCGCGCAAGCTCATCGACCGCAATGACGCGGCGACCGCCTATCGCATCGCCGCCGAACATTCCGCGACCGGCGCCGAACAGCGCATCGAGGCGGAGTTTCACGCCGGCTGGATCGCGCTGCGCTTTCTCAACGAGCCGACGCGCGCCGCGCCGCATTTCGCCCGCGCCGCGTCGATCGCCGCGACGCCGCTGTCGACGTCGCGCATGCTCTACTGGCAGGGCCGCGCCGCCGAGGCGGCCGGCGACGCGCAGGCGGCGCGCGGCTTCTACGACAGCGCCTCAGCCTATCCCTCGACATTCTATGGCCAGCTCGCGCGCGCCAAGAGCGGCGAGGCCATCGCCAGGCTGCGTCCGGCGCCGAGCGAATCCATCGGCGGCGAACGCGCAACCATCGTGCGCGCGACGGAACTGCTCTATGCGCTCGGCGAAAAGGAACTGGCGACGGCGATGGTCGCCGAGGCCGCGCGCGGCCTGAGCAAGGCCGCCGACATCGCGGCTTTGGCGCGCGTCGTGGCGCGCGACCGCGATGCGCGCGTGTCGCTGATGCTCGGCAAGCTCGCCAGCCAACGCGGCTTTGCGCTCGACGATCTCGCCTTCCCCGTCTATGGCGTGCCGGGTTTCGAGGCGACGGCCGGCGCGGCGCCGCGCGCGCTCGTCTATTCCATCGCCCGGCAGGAAAGCGCCTTCGACGCGCGCGCCGTGTCGCGCGCCGGGGCCAAGGGCCTGATGCAGATGATGCCGGCCACGGCGCGCAAGACGGCGCAGCGCGCCGGCGTGCCTTTCGACGAGAACAAGCTGATTGCCGACCCCTCGTTCAACGCGCAGCTCGGCGCGGCGCATCTCGGCGAATTGCTGGCCGAGCATGGCGGCTCGCACATCCTGACGCTCGCCGCCTACAATGCCGGCGGGCGGCGGGTGAAGGAATGGATCGCCGCCTATGGCGATCCGCGCGCGCCGCATGTGGATCCGATCGACTGGATCGAGCGCATTCCCTTCACCGAGACGCGCAATTACGTGCAGCGCGTGATGGAAAACCTCGCCGTCTACGAAGCGCGATTCACCGGCGCGACGAGCAGCCTGAAAGACGCCGACCTCCGGCGCGCCCACGCCCGACTGTGACGCGTCACGGCTCGTCGCCGGCTTCGACCTCGACATGCGCGCCGGCGAGCGTCGTGACATAGACCCGAACATGGCCGCGATCCGTCGCGGCGAATTCCCTGGCCAGACGCACCGCCAATCGCCGGCTTTTCGCTTCGAAATCGGCCGCCTGCTGCGGCGACCAGAGCGGCGGCGCATGATGGGCGGGCGGCTGCGCCGCCGCACGCGACGCCTTGTCGTAGAAATCGGCGAGCGCCGCCAGATCTTCATCAAGCCGGCGCGACACGCCGATGAGCGCCGGCACAAGCGAGCGCCCGCCGTTGTCCAGATCGGCGAGCGGCCATGTGTCGGTCGCGGTGCGCACGGCGACGCGCTCCAGATCGGTCGCAAGCGGGCCCGGCCCCGGATCGGGCATGAAGGACAGCCGATCAGTCCCGAGCTTGGCCGCCAGACGCTGGTAGAGCGCCCTGCCCTGCGCCTCGAATGCGGCTTTGGCCGCGTCGTCGACGAAGCGGGCGCGGCGCGGATCGTCCCTGTCGATGCCGCGATCATAGGCGTCGTTCCAGTCGCTGAGCGCGCGACGGTCGCCTTCGTCGAGTTCGGCGGCGAGCGATTCTTCCGGATAGACAAAGGCGCCGGTCTCGGAATCGGCAAGGCCCGAGCCATGCAGCGAGGCGACCAGCGTCAGCGCCCTGACCTGACGCGCTTGCGGCTTTGCGGCGTCTTGCGCTGCGTGTCGCGCGGCCGGGGCATTGACCAGCAGCCACAGCCCGACCGCCGGCCCGATCAAGGCCAAAGCGGCGAGCGCCAGATTTTCGCCGAGCCCGCGCCGCCGGGGGCCGCGCGGGGCCGGCTCCTTGTTCCGAACTTTGTCCATGCGCGCACGATAGGCCGGCCCATGCGGCGCGAAAAGGCTGCCCATAATTACAAAAGCCGAAACCCGACGGCCTGCTTTTCGCCTGCGGTTCCGGCCTTTACAGTGATCGGGCAATCGCAAGAGGAGAGCGCGTCAATGTCGCCCAACGAAACGCCCGGCGTCAGCCGGTTTTGTTCCGCGCCCGATGGGCTCAAGCTGCATCTGCGCGACTATGGCTCGGCGCAGGATGCCGGAACGCCGGTCGTCTGCATTCCGGGATTGACGCGCAATTCGGTCGATTTCGAACCGCTGGCGCGGGCCCTGGCCGGCGGCTCGGCCGGGGGCCGCAAGCGTCGCGTGCTCTGCGTCGATTACCGCGGCCGTGGGCTGTCGGAGCACGATTCCAACTGGCAAAACTACGACGTGAAGGTCGAGAACGCCGACATTCTCGCCCAGCTCACGGCCGAGGGCGTGAACGAGGCGATCATCGTCGGCACGTCGCGCGGCGGAATCCACGGCATGTTTTTCGGCGCGACGCGCCCGGCGATGCTGCGCGGCGTCGTGCTCAACGACGTCGGGCCGGCGCTCGAATCAAAGGGCATGGCGCGGATCAAGGCCATGGTCGGCAAATTGCCCTCGCCCGCGTCGCTCGACGACGCGATCGACCTGATGAAGCGCATGAACAGCGCGCTGTGGACGGGACTGAGCGAGGACGAATGGCGGCTTTTCGCCCGCACGACGTTCGAACGCCCCGACGGCGGCTTCGGCATGACCTACGATCCGCAATTGATGAAGACGCTGGAGCAGCTCGACACCGACAAGCCGCTGCCAACCCTGTGGCCGCTGTTCGACGCCTTGGCCAAGATTCCGGTTCTGGTGCTGCGCGGCGAGAATTCCGACCTGTTGTCGGCCGATGCGACGAAGGACATGTGCGCCCGCCACGCCAATTGCGCCGAATATGTCGTGCCCGGACAGGCGCATGCGCCCTTGCTGGCAGACGCGCCGACGATCGCGCGCATCAGCGCCTTCGTCGCCGCCTGCGATAGCTGAGCGCGCGCGTCAAACGAAGACAGGCGGCCCGCGGGCCGCCTGTCGTGTTTCAGGGCAAGCGGTCAGTGCTTGCTCGTCTCGACCTTGGCGACGTTGGCTTGGCCGCGCGATCCATCGTCTTTCGACGTCGGCACAAGGCCGGCGGCGGCGCGTTTGGCAAACTCGGTCTCGACGCCTTCAGCCAGCAACCGAGCCTGTTCGAGCCAATTCTCGCGGTCGATGCGGCCCGGAAAGGCGAGATAGGAGCCGACCCACAGCACCTCGTCGCGCGTCCAGGCGGCGATCTGGTCGAAGTGCCAGATGCCGAGCCCGTGCAGACGCCCCTCGTTCTGCGGGCCGATGCCCTTGATCAGCTTGAGGTCGTCGGCCTTGCCGCCGCGCGCGCCAAGCAGGCCGCGCGGACGCGAACCTTCGTGCGCATCCTCGCCTTCGACGGGCGGCGCGGGCGGCCCCTCCTCGGCCGCCTGCGGCGCAGCCGCCGCGGCGGACGCCTCCGTCCGGGCGGGCGCGACGGCCAGCGGCGCAGGCGGCGGAACCGGCGTCAGCGCCTGCGCGTCGTCGAGCGCCCGACGGACGCGCAGCAGGACCGAATAATCCGTATCGCGGCCAGCCGCGAGCACTCTGGCCTGAGCAGCCCATTGCTCGGCCTCGACGCGTCCGGGCGCGCCGAACAGGCTGCTCGCCCAGGCGACGTTGCCGGCGTCCCAGGCCGCCACCTGATCATAATGGAACACGCCCTGGGCGTTGAGCGCCTGCTCCTCCAGCGGCCCCACGCCCTGAATCAGGCGCAGATCCTCGCCCCGCCCGCCACGCGGCGCGGCGAGAAGCGCCGGCGCGCGGGCCGTCGTCGACGCCGAAGCGGCCGCTGACGCGCCGAGCCCGAGCAGCGACGCGAGCCAGCAGCCAAGCAGGCACCCCAGAGCATAGGCGGCCGACAGCAGCAGAGCCGTCTCAAGCCAAAGTCCGGCGCGGCCGGGCAACAGCTTCAACAACGCAACGACAAGGCCGACGACGAACAGGCCGAGGGCAAATGGCCAGCCGGCGCAGGCGCCGCGACCGCGACAGGCGAACAGCGAGACGAGCCCGCCGAGTACAAAGGCCGCGATCAGCCAGCCTGCGAAATTGGACAGGAGATACATCATGGCTGCGCTTCCTCACTTCACGACGAATTCGATGCGCCGATTGCGGGCTTTGCCCTCGGCGGTCTCGTTCGACGCAACAGGCCGCGTCTGGCCATAGCCGGCGAAGGACAATTTCGCGGCCGGAATGCCGGCCTTGACGAGATAATCGACCACGGCCTGGGCGCGACGGCGCGACAGGTCGAGATTGCTGCCGGGGTCGCCGTCATCATCCGTATGGCCGGCGATCTCCACCTCGCTGTCGGCGCAGCCGCGCAGGGCGCGGATCAGCGCGTCGAGCACCTCGCTCGATTCGTCCGAAATCAGCGCCGAGCCGGTGCGGAACAGAATGCGGCCGCTGCTCAGCACGCCGGAGAAGGCGAACTGGCAGGCGCGATCGACCTTCGCCTGGGTTTCGGTCTTGATGCGCGGCGCATCGGTCGTCGGCGCGCCGAGATCGGCAATATTGACGGCGCCGAGCTGCAAGCCGCCCGGCAAGGCGCCCTTCAACCGGTCGAGAATCGCCAGCAGATGCGGGGTATAGGTCTCGCCGGCGATCGCCAGCGCGCCATCCCTGGCTTCGACCGTCCCCGACTTGAGCAGCGAACGCAGCCAGGAAACAAGGCCGTCGACCTCCGCGGCCGCTTGCTGCGCGGCGGCGGCGCGGGCTTTCGCCTCCGCCTCGGCGCGCGCCCTGGCGGCGGCGGCTTCGGCAGCGGCGGCCTCTTCCGCCGCCTTGATGCGGGCCGCCTCGGCGGCGCGCGCGGCGGCGGCGGGCGCCACCGCCCCCGCCCTGGGCGG
>ERZ1645192.992-NODE-992-length-24000-cov-11.364418_pt1 | contig 24000 bp, 18 predicted proteins | sample MGYA00575354_ERZ1645192 | MGnify/ENA primary metagenome ERZ1645192 (study PRJEB40844, sample SAMN11349763) | freshwater sediment metagenome | isolation source: river sediment | host: Sediment | place: India: Faizupur Khadar , New Delhi | collected 2017-02-21 ... | reverse complement strand
ACGCCGCTCCCCTGCGCCCCCGCGCCGCGCGGCCGATGCGCTCGACGCCCGGCGGCCGCCTCATCGCGCTCGCGTCGCGCCGCGGCTTCGGTCTGGCGCTCGCCGTCGCCATGTTCAGCTCGGTTTTCGCCTACGCCAGCGTCGTCGGCGGCCAATACCACGCTTTCGTCGCCGCCAATGGCGCGCCGCGCGACATCATCGCCAAGCTCGTCGGCTTCGGCATCGATGACGTGACGATCACCGGCCTGGGCGAACTCGGCGAGGCGGAAATTCTCGCCGAAGCGCAAATCGGCCCGAAGAATTCCCTGCTGTTTCTCGACGGCGCGCAGGCGCGCGAGCGACTGATGGCCGTTCCGCTCGTGCGCAACGCCAAGGTGCGCAAATTCTATCCGAACCGCCTGCTGATCGAGATCGAGGAGCGGCAGCCCGCCGCCGTCTGGCAAAATGACGGCAAGCTTTCCATCGTCGCCGGCGACGGCAAGGCGATCGACGAAGTGCGCGACCAGCGCTTCGCGGCGCTGCCCTTCGTCGTCGGCGTCGGCGCCAATGCGCGCGCGGGCGAATTCGCCGCGCTGCTCGACGCCGCCGGCGACCTGCGGCCGCGCATTCGCGCCGGCGTGCTCGTGTCCGAGCGGCGCTGGACGCTGAAGATGACCAACAATGTCGACGTCAAGCTGCCCGAACGCGACGCCGCAGCGGCGCTTGCGGCGCTGGCGCAGGCGCAGCGCGACGCGCGCATTCTCGACAAGGACATTATTTCGCTCGATCTGCGTCACCCTGGCCGCATCGTGGTGCGCCTGTCGGAAGAAGCGGCGAGCCTGCGTGCGGAAAGCCTCGCCAAGAAGGCGAAGCCCAAGGGTGGTCAGACATGAGTTCGCGTCTAATGCCGCCAAGAATGCGTCCGTTGTCGGCGCGCAAGTCGGCCATGCTGTCGGTGCTCGATGTCGGCACGTCGAAGATCGCCTGCCTCATCGCGCGGCTGATCCCGATGGAAGCCTCCGACATGCTGCGCGGGCGCACGCATCGCTGCCAGATCCTCGGCATCGGCCACCAACGTTCGCGCGGCGTCAAGGGCGGCGTCATCGTCGACATGGAGGAGGCGGAGAACGCCATCCGCCTCGCCGTCGACGCGGCCGAGCGCATGGCCGGCGTGCAGGTGGAAGGCGTCATCGTCAACGCCTCGGGCGGGCGCATCGGCTCGCAGCACTACACCGCCAAGATCGGCGTCAGCGGCCGCGCGGTGTCCGAAACCGACATTCATCGCGTGCTCGAAGCGTGCTCGTCGCGCACGGCCAAGCAGGGGCGGGCGGTGCTGCACTCGCTGCCGACCGGCTATTGGCTCGACAATGCGCGCGGCATCCGCGATCCCAAGGGCATGTTCGGCGACGAGCTTGGCGCCGACATGCATGTGGTCAGCTGCGACGCGGCTGCGACGCGCAATCTCATGCTGGCGGTCGAGCGTTGCCATCTCACCGTCGAGGGCATGGTCGCGACGCCCTACGCCTCCGGACTTTCGGCGCTGGTCGACGATGAAGCGGAGATGGGCACGGCGCTCATCGACCTCGGCGGCGGCACGACGACGATGGGCGTTTTCGCCGGCGGCTCGCTGACTCATATTGACGCAGTTGCGGTCGGCGGCAATCACATCACCATGGACATCGCGCGCGGACTCAACGTGCGGCTGGCCGATGCGGAGCGCCTGAAGACGCTCTACGGCTCGTGCATTTCGGCGGCGTCGGACGAGCGCGAAACGATCGCGGTGACGCAGGTCGGCGACGATGGAGATCATCCGAGCCACTTGCCGAAGGCGCAACTCGTGCGCATCATCAAGCCGCGCGTCGAGGAAATCATCGAGCTTGCGCGCGACAGGTTGACAGCGGCGGGTCACAAGCCGCATGCCGGTCTGCGAATCGTGTTGACGGGCGGCGCAAGCCAGCTCACCGGCGTAACCGATGCGGCGAAACGCATTCTGCTAGGACAGGTGCGAATCGGGCGTCCGCTCGGGATTCAAGGTTTGCCCGAATCGGCCAAGAATCCTGCGTTCTCGGCCGCTGTCGGCCTGCTGATCTATCCGCAGGTGACGGGCATCGAACATTTCGAGCCGCGCGGCGCGGGGCTCGTGCAGGCGACGGGCACGGACGGCTATCTCGCCCGTGTCGGGCGGTGGTTGAAGGACAGTTTCTAGGCGTAATCATGCTTGCAACGGGAAAGGCGCGGCGGCCGATCCTGATGCGAGGCGAATCAGTAAACACAAAAAAGCGGGACGCAGCGGAAGCGTTCCCGTCGAGAGGCCAAACAATGACGATCAATCTCAAAGCTCCGGAACTCCGGGAATTGAAGCCGCGGATCATGGTGTGCGGCGTCGGCGGCGCGGGCGGCAACGCCGTCAACAACATGATCGTCTCCGGCCTGATCGGCGTCGATTTCATCGTCGCCAACACGGACGCGCAGGCGCTGACCGCCTCGAAGGCCGAGCGCATCATCCAGATGGGCCTGCAGGTCACCGAGGGTCTGGGCGCCGGCTCGCAGCCGGAAGTCGGCCGCGCGGCCGCTGAAGAAGCGCTCGAGGAGATCCGCGATCATCTCGCCGGCGCGCATATGGTGTTCGTCACCGCCGGCATGGGCGGCGGCACCGGCACCGGCGCTGCGCCGGTCATCGCCCGCATCGCGCGCGACATGGGCATCCTGACCATCGGCGTGGTCACCAAGCCGTTCCAGTTCGAAGGTCAGCGCCGCATGCGCATCGCTGATTCCGGCATCACCGAATTGCAGAAATCGGTCGATACGCTGATCGTCATTCCGAACCAGAACCTGTTCCGCGTCGCCAACGAGAAGACGACGTTCGCGGACGCCTTCGCCATGGCCGACCAGGTGCTGTATTCGGGCGTCGCCTGCATCACCGACCTGATGGTCAAGGAAGGCCTGATCAACCTCGACTTCGCCGACGTGCGCGCCGTCATGCGCGAGATGGGCAAGGCGATGATGGGCACGGGCGAAGCCACCGGCGAACGCCGCGCCATCATGGCGGCCGAGGCCGCCATCGCCAATCCGCTGCTCGACGAGACGTCGATGAAGGGCGCCAAGGGCCTGCTGATCTCGATGACCGGCGGCAAGGATCTGACGCTCTACGAAATCGACGAAGCCGCCAGCCGCATCCGTCAGGAAGTCGACGAAGACGCCAACATCATCGTCGGCGCCACGCTCGACGATGCGCTCGAAGGCATCATGCGCGTGTCTGTGGTCGCCACCGGCATCGACCAGCCGCCCGGCGTGCTGTCGCGCGATTTCAGCGCCGCGGAAGCGCGCATCGCCGAAGTGGCGCAGCGCCTGCGCGCCCAGACCGCGCCGCGCCCTGAGGCGCAGCGCTTCGCCGAGCCCGCGCCGCAGCCGGTCGCGGCCGCGCCGCAGCCTGTCGCGCCCGTGCAGCACGAGCCCGCGCCGGTCTACCAGGAGCCCGCGCCGCAGCCGCATTACGAGCCGGCCCCGCAGCATGTCGCGCCGCAGCAGCCCGTCTCCCGTCATGACGTGCATCTGCAGCCGGCCGCGCCGCGTCCGACCTATTTCGCCGAGCCGCCGGCCCCCGCGCCGCGTCCGGTTGAGGCCTATCAGCCCGGCCCGTTCATTCCGCCGGCGGCCGAACAGCCGGCCATGCGTCCGCGCATGATGCCCGACGTCAGCGATCTGCCGCTGCCGGGGCAGAACCAGATGCGCGCCCAGCGCGCCGACGCGCAGAGCCAGGACGTTTCGCCGGTCGACACGAAGCGTCGCACCCTGCTGGAGCGCCTCGCGGCTTTCGGCATGAGCAAGACCGAGGAGGCGCCCGCGCCGGCGCGTTCGGTCGCGCCGCCGGCGATGCCGGCCCCGCGCGCTCCCAATCCGGTGCACGCCGAATATGGCAAGCGCCCGCCGGCGCCCGCGCCGCGCGCGCCGCATGCGGGACTCGACCATCACGGCCGTCCGACGCACGCGCCGCGCTCGATGGAGGAAGATCAACTGGAGATCCCGGCCTTTTTGCGCCGCCAGTCCAGCTGAAGCTCGCTCCGACGTTAACGCACATCAATAGACCCGCGCCCCGGCGCGGGTCTTAAGAGTTTCGTAACCTAATGAATTTAAGCTTGTTTCTCTGGTTTCCCGACGCGCATTCCATGTGTAACAGATGGTAAAAAAGCGTGATTTGGCGCGGCGAGTCGGCGGGGGTAGTTTCCGCCCGTCCCGAGGCTGATCCGAGGGGCGAATCGTCGAAGCAAATTTTTCGCCCGCAACTTTGTCCCCGCTGTGGACGGCGTTGGTCGGATTTTTGGCGGAAAGACGATTTTTCGGAAAAGCGCGCCTCACGGCCGCGGCAAATTAGAAGGTCAGGCATGAAAAACGGCCTCCAGACGACCATCGCAGAGCGCGTCGTCCTCATTGGCTCAGGCGTTCATTCGAACGCTCCTGTCCGACTGGTCCTCCACCCCTCCGATGCCGACAGCGGCATCGTTTTTCTCCGGACCGGCCTGCCGAATGGCCATGAGCGCCTCATCGAAGCGCGCTGGTCCAAGGTTTCGATGACCGAGCTTTGCACCGTCATCGGCGACGCGTCGCAGGCCACCGTTTCCACCATCGAGCATCTGCTCGCCGCTTTTTCCGGCCTCGGCATCGACAATTGCCTGATCGAGGTCGATGGACCCGAAGTTCCGATCATGGACGGCTCGGCCGGCCATTTCGTCGAAGCGATCGACCAGGCCGGCGTGCGCACGCTCAAGGCGCGCCGTCGCTATCTCAAGATTCTCAAGCCCGTGCGCGTCGAGCATGGCCGCGCTTTCTCCGAATTGCGCCCGTTCGACCGTGGCTTCCGTCTCGAAGTCGAAATCGATTTCACGCAGGCCGTCATCGGCCGTCAGAAGCGCGTGTTCGACCTCGATCCGCATGTGTTCCGCCGCGACATCGCCCGCGCCCGCACCTTCGGATTCGTGCAGGACGTCGAGCGTTTGTGGAAGGCCGGCTTTGCCCTCGGCTCGTCGCTCGAAAACACTGTCGCGCTCGATGGCGACCGGATCCTCAACCCGGAAGGCCTGCGTTTCGCCGACGAATTCGTCCGCCACAAGACGCTTGACGCCGTGGGCGATCTGGCTTTGGCCGGCGCACCGATCCTCGGCGTCTACCGCTCCTATTGCAGCGGCCACAAAATGAATGTCGCGGTGCTTGAGGCTTTGTTCGCCGACCGCGCCAATTACGAATTCACCGAATTTGCGCCGGTCGTTCGCCGTGAAGGCGCGCGTTCCGACCTCGGCTTCGCCGTCGCGGCGGCCTACGCGCCCGACGTCAACTGATCGCGCCGCGCGCGCATCGCGAAAAGGCCTGTGTCCTTTTGGACGCAGGCCTTTGTCATAATGCGAATTGCGACGCCGGCGCGATTGCGCGCCACATTACGGCCTTGTCTTATCATTCAATGTCGACAGTGGCGCGGCTTTGCCAAGTGCGCTAAAGAGCGGATCGACGTATCCGCACGATCCCTCTGGTTTTGACGAGTAAGACCCGCATGAACCTCGCCTTGCATTCTCGCCCCCAGACGCGTTTCGCGCTTGCCGCGCGGCTTCTCGCCGTCGTCGCCTTCGCCGCGCCGCTGGGCGCCTGCTCGTCCATCGAAGGTCTGTTCGCCGAGAAATACGAGACGAAGATCCTGCCCGACACGCCGGCGGACGACATCTACAATCAGGGTCTCGCCCGGTTGCAGAAGAAGGATTACGAAGGCGCCTCGAAGAAATTCGAGGAGATCGACAAGCAGCATCCCTATTCGAGCTATTCGAAGAAGGGCATGATCATGACGACCTACGCCGAATATGAGGCCGGCAAATATGCCGAGGCCATCGCGTCAGGTCAGCGCTTCATCGGCCGCTATCCGAATTCGCCCGACATTCCCTACGCCTATTACCTCGTCGGCATGTCGTATTATCACCAGATCCCCGACATCGCGCGCGATCAGGAAACGGCCGAGAAGGCGCTTGCCGCCTTCAACATCGTGGCGACGAAATATCCGAAGTCGGAATATGCCGAGGACGCCAAGTACAAGATCCAGGTGACGCGCGACCAGCTCGCCGGCAAGGAAATGTCGATCGGCCGCTATTACCTGCGCCGCAACAATTTCACGTCGGCGATCAACCGTTTCCGCGACGTGCTCGGCAAGTACCAGACGACGCGCCATGCCGAGGAAGCGCTGATGCGCCTGACGGAGGCCTATCTGGGCCTCGGCATCGTGCATGAAGCGCAGACGGCGGCGGCGGTGCTCGGCCACAACTTCCCGGATTCGCCCTGGTACAAGGAGGCTTTCGCCAAGCTGCAGGGCGCCGGCGTCGAGCCGCGCGAAGACCAGGGTTCCTGGATCTCCAAGCTGTTCCGCGGCAAGACGGGTCAGGGCTGAGGCTCGCGAACCGATCCCACGGGAGGCGCCCGCGCGATGCTCGTTCAGCTCGCCATTCGCGACATCGTGTTGATCGACAAGCTCGATCTGCAATTGTCGGGCGGGCTCACCGTGCTGACCGGCGAGACGGGCGCGGGCAAGTCGATCCTGCTTGACGCGTTTGCGCTCGCGCTTGGCGGGCGCGGCGACGGCGCGCTCGTACGCCACGGCCAGCCGCAGGGGCAGGTGACGGCGGCGTTCGACCTCGCCGCCAGCCATCCAGCTGTGGCGACGGCCGTGTCGCATGGCGTCGATGTCGAGGGCGACCTCATTTTGCGCCGCGTGCAGATGGCTGACGGGCGCACGCGCGCCTTCGTCAACGACCAGCCGGTCAGCGCCCAGGCGCTCAGGTCGATCGCCCGTGATCTCGTTGAAATCCACGGCCAGCACGACGATCGCGCACTTGTGTCGCCGGCGACCCATCGCGCGCTCGTCGACGCCTATGGCGGGCTCGGCAAGCAGGCAGAGGCGGTGCGTGCGGCGCATCAGTCCGTGCGCGCCGCGCGCATCGAGCTTGAACAGGAAGAGGCGCGCATCGCCAAGGCGCGCGCCGACGCCGATTTCCTGCGCCACGCGCATGCGGAATTGTCCAAGCTCGCGCCGGAGCCCGGCGAAGAGGCCGAGCTTGCCGCCCGCCGCACGGCGATGATGCAGGCCGAGAAGGTGACGGGCGAATTGCGCGACGCTCAGGAGGCGGTCGGCGGCGATCACGCGCCGCTCTCGGTGCTTTCGGGCGTGCTGCGGCGGCTGGAGCGGCGCGCGCCGCAGGCGCCGGCGCTGATCGAGCCGTCGCTGAAGGCGCTCGACGCCGCAATCAACGCCCTCGACGCCGCGCAGACGACGATCGAGGCGGCGCTGCGGCAGGCCGATTTCGATCCGCGCGAGCTGGAGCGCGTCGAGGAGCGGCTGTTCGCCCTGCGCGGGGCCGCGCGCAAATATGCCGTTGCAATCGAGGAACTGCCGCGTCTGGCCGACAAATTCGCCGCCGATCTCGCCGCGCTCGACGCCGGCGAGGCCCTGCTGGTGAAATTGTCGCAGGCCGCGCATGCGGCGGAAGAGAGCTACGCCCGTCTCGCCGACGCCCTGTCAAAGGCGCGCAAGGCGGCGGCGGCAAAGCTCGACGCGGCCGTTTGCGCCGAACTGGCGCCGCTTAAGCTGGAGCGGGCGAAATTCATCACCGAGATCGTCAGCGACGCCGGCCTCAGCGGGCCGGACGGCATCGATCAGGTGGAGTTCTGGGCGCAGACCAATCCGGGCACGCGCCCCGGACCGCTGATGAAAGTCGCCTCGGGCGGCGAGTTGGCGCGCTTCATGCTGGCGCTGAAAGTCGTGCTGGCCGATCGCGGCTCGGCCCCGACGCTGGTGTTCGACGAAATCGACACGGGCGTTGGCGGGGCGGTGGCCGACGCCATCGGCCAAAGGCTGGCGCGGCTGTCGCAGCGGGCGCAGGTGCTGGCAGTGACCCATGCGCCGCAGGTGGCGGCGCGGGCGGAAGGCCATTTCCGCATCGCCAAGGACGCCGCCGACAAGGGCGCACGCGTGGCGACCCGCGTGCAGGCGCTCGACGCGGCGGCGCGCCGCGAGGAGGTGGCGCGGATGCTGGCCGGCGCGACCATCACGCCAGAGGCGCGCGCCGCTGCCGCCAGCCTCATTGCCGGGGCGCGCTGAGCCGGCCAAAGTCTCTCCCCGAATGCGTTCGCTCCGGGGAGAGGAAAGGTTTTTTACGCCTCGCGCGCGCCGGTGAACGGCGTCGAGCCCATCATCGTCTCATAGGTGCCCGACAGCGCGTCGCCGTCGATTTCCGCCTCGAACGACACCGGGAACTCGCCCATCGGCGTCGGCACCTTGGCCGAGAACGCCACCTTGCCGCCGTCGACCTTGAGATCCTCGACATCCCGCGCGCCGCGGTCCGATTCAAGCGTGCCGGTGAAAGCGCCGCCGGCGTCGGACAACTTCAGCAGCGGCGTCTGCACGCCGAACGGCGTGTTCATCGTCAGTCTCCAAGCGCCCGCAACCATATTCATTCTCCCTTCGAGAAATAGTTCTCATATAAACTATCTCATGGCGGCGGCCGGTCTGTCCAGCGCCGTCCGCCTTCGAAGGGCAGATAAGCACGCCGGCGGCCGCGGGACAGCCGCCTGACAAAAAGAAATTTCCGTCACGCGCCGACGCGCACGAACCACTCGTCCTCGCTGATCGTCTCGATGCCCAGTTCCTGCGCCTTGGTCAGCTTGGAGCCTGCGCCCGGCCCGGCGACGAGCAAATCGGTCTTCTTCGACACGGACCCTGCGACCTTGGCCCCCAGCCGTTCGGCCATGGCCTTGGCCTCGTCGCGCGTCATCCGCTCTAGCGCGCCGGTGAAGACGACGGTCTTGCCGGCCACCGGCGACGTCGTGACGACGGCTTCCATCGGCTCGGGCGTGACCTGCGTCAGCAACGCGTCGAGCACGTCCTCGTTATGCGTCTCGGCGAAGAAATCGGCGACCGCCTCGGCCACGACCGGCCCGACGCCCTCGATGGAATTGATCTCGGCCCGCGCCTCCGAGCCTTCTTCCGCCCGCCGCGCTACGGCGCGCAGGGCCTCGAATGAGCCGAAATGCCGCGCCAGCCGCCGCGCGTTGGTCTCGCCGACATGGCGGATGCCGAGCGCGTAGATGAAGCGGTTGAGCGCAATGGCCCGCCGCGCGTCGATGGCGGCGAACAGGTTGCGCACCGAGGTTTCGCCGAAGCCCTCGAAATTGCGGATCTTCGTCAGATTGCCGGGCTCGGAATCGCGCGCCTCCAGCGTGAAAATATCGGCCGGCGTCTTGATCAGCCCCTTGGCGTGGAAGAACTCGATCTGCTTGTCGCCAAGCCCCTCGATGTCGAAGGCGTTGCGCGAGGCGAAATGCTTCAGCCGCTCCACCGCCTGCGCCGGACAGACCAGGCCGCCGGTGCAGCGGCGAATGACATCGGCCTCGCCGGTCTTCTCGTCGATTTCGCGCTTGGCCTCCGAGCCGCAGGCGGGGCAGACATGCGGGAAGACATAGGGCTTGGCGTCCGCCGTGCGCTTGTCGAGGACGACGCCGACGATCTGCGGGATGACGTCGCCGGCGCGCTGCACGATGACCGTATCGCCGATGCGCACATCCTTGCGGGCGATCTCGTCCTCGTTGTGCAGCGTCGCGTTCGACACGACGACGCCGCCGACGGTCACAGGCTCCAGCCGCGCCACCGGCGTCAGCGCGCCGGTGCGGCCGACCTGAATTTCAATGTCGTGCAGAATCGTCGTCGCCTGCTCGGCCGGGAATTTATGCGCCACCGCCCAGCGCGGCGCGCGCGAGACGAAGCCGAGCCGTGTTTGCAAGGCGAGGTCATCGACCTTGTAGACCGTGCCGTCGATGTCGTAGCCGAGCGACGCGCGCTCGGCCTCAAGACCGCGATAGACTGCGAGCATGTCCGCCAGCGAGCGGCAGACGCGCATGCGCGGATTGGTCGGCAGGCCATAGGCGGCGAAGGCCTCGACCATGCCCATTTGCGTTGCGGCCGGCGCTTCGCTGACCTCGCCCCAGGCATAGGCGAAGAAATGCAGCGGCCGCTTCGCCGTCACCGTCGCGTCGATCTGGCGCAGCGAGCCGGCGGCGGCGTTGCGCGGATTGGCGAAGACCTTGTCGCCCGCTTCCGACTGCCGCGCGTTCAGCGCGGCGAAATCGGCGTGGGTCATGTAGATTTCGCCGCGCACTTCCAGCACGTCGGGCGGCGCGCCTTGCAGCCGGTGCGGAATTTCGCGGATCGTCCTGACATTGGCGGTGACGTCCTCGCCCTCGAAGCCGTCGCCGCGCGTCGCCGCCTGCACCAGCGCGCCCTTTTCATAGCGCAGCGAGCAGGACAGGCCGTCGATCTTCGGTTCGGCGGTGATGGCCAGCGGCGCATCTTCAGTCAGCCCGAGAAAGCGGCGGACGCGCGCGACGAATTCCTGCGCCTCTTCGTCCGAGAAGACGTTGCCGAGCGACAGCATCGGCACGGCGTGGCGGACCTTGCCGAATTTCTCCGACGGGGCGGCGCCGACTTTCCGCGCCGGCGTCTCCAGCGCCGCCAGTTCGGGGAATTCGGCCTCAAGCGCGTCGTAGCGGCGGCGCAGCGCGTCGTAATCCGCGTCCGAGATGATCGGCGCGTCCTCGCCATGATAGCGCCGGTCATGCTCGGCGATTTCCGCCGCCAGCCGCGCGTGTTCGGCGCGGGCGATATCGATGTCCGCTGTGCCCTTGGGGTTTTTCATGCGCATCCCTGTCAACGCGTCATGCCCGGGCTTGTCCCGGGCATCCACGCCGTGCCGATGCGCCCTAAATTGCGTGGATGGCCGGGTCAAGCCCGGCCATGACGTTGACTCAAGCCGGACGCGGCGCGGACATGTGATAATTGAACACGCGCTTGTAGCGTTCGACCTCCGCATCCGGCCCGGCGATCTTGGCCGGGTTGTCCGACAGTTTCACCGCCGGACGGCCTTCGACCTCGATCACCTTGCAGACCAGCGACGGCGGTTCGAGATCGCCGCCCGCGCCGTTCGGCACGCAGCCCTTGAAGTCGTTGGTGAGATTCGTGCCCCAGCCAATTGAGGCCTCGGCCTTGCCGCGCAGGTAGCGCACGCTGTCCTCGATTGATTCGATCGTCATGGCGTCCGACAGAACGATCAGCTTTTTCTGCGGGTCGCGGCCGCGCGCCCGCCACCAGTCGATCAATTCCTGCGCGCCCTCGATCGGCGGCTTCGAATCGGGACGCGCGCCCGTCCAGTCGGCGACCCAATCCGGCGCGCCGGCGAGAAAGGCCGTGGTGCCGAAGGTGTCGGGCAGGATGATGCGCAGATTGCCGTCATAGAGCTTGGCCCAATCGGCCAGCATGGCGTAGGGCGCCTGCCGCAAGGCTGCATCGTCGGGCGCGACCGCCGCATAGACCATCGGCAGCTCGTGCGCGTTGGTGCCGATGGCCTCGACGCCGGTGTCCATCGCGTGCTTGACGTTCGACGTGCCAATGAAGCTCTTGCCCAGCCCTTCCTGCAGCGCCTCGACGCACCAGCGCTGCCAGAGGAAGCCATGCCGTCGCCGCGTGCCGAAATCGCCGACGCGCAAGGTTCCCTCGTCGCGCAACACGCGCAGCCGCTCGACCTTGCCCCACAGCTTGGCCTTGGCGCGGGCGTAGAGCACGTCGAGCTCGAAGCGCGTCATGCCCTTCATCGCGGCGCGCGCCCGCAATTCGTTGAGAATGGCCAGCGCCGGCATTTCCCACATGGTCGTGCCGGTCCAGGGGCCCTCGAAGCGCAGCTCGAACTGGCCGCCCTTCTTGCGCAGCTCATAGGGCGGCAGCTGGAAATTGGCGAGATATTCCATGAAGGCCGGCTCGAAGATCTGCTTCTTGCCGTAGAACGTGTTGCCCGCCAGCCAGATCAGCTCGTTCTTGGCGAAGCGCAGGCCGCGCGCATGATCGAGCTGCGCGGTCAGCTCGCGCTCGTCGATGCTGTCGGCAAGCCGGATGTGCTTCGAGCGGTTGATGAGCCCGAAGGTCACGCGCTTTTCCGGATGCAGCTTCCAGATCATCTGGAGCATCAGCAGCTTGTAGAAATCCGTATCGAGCAGCGTCCGGACGACCGGATCGATGCGGAAGGAATGGTCGTAGACGCGCGTGGCGAGATCGAGCGGCATGTCAGTTCCAGAATGGCCGCGCGCGTTCGCCGGCCCAAAGCGGCGCGATTGAACGGCAGCCGGCGCGAGATGTCAAAAAATCGCCGGAAAAATCGTCACAAACCGCAAAACGGGCTCAATAGGGATCGGCCGCTTCGAGGATTTCCTGCCCCATCAGCAGGCACGAGCCGTTGATCTGGGCGTAGATCAGCCGCATGCGATATTCGGCCTTGTAGACGTAGCCGATGACCTCCAGCACGTCGAAGCGGCCCTTGCCCTTCAGCGCCTTGAGGTCGCCGAGCGATTTGGCCGCGCCCACCGTGCCGTCCGGTCCTTCCGTGTGCAGCGCGAGCAGCTTTTTGGCCCGGCCTTGCGCGTCGGCGGCGCAGGGATGGGCCGCCAGAGCCGGCGAGGCAAGGGCAAGGCCGAGGCCGAGAGCTAGGATCGTCTTTTTCATTTTGCGGGCTCCGTCCGGGCGGGCGCTTCCTTGCGCAGGCTGCATGTCGTCGCCTTCGGTGTGCAGGCGATGCCCGGCGTCGAGCATTGCGGTTTGCCCTCGGCGTCGCGCACGCAGACCTGACAGCCGTCGGACCATTCCTGGCAAGACGGGTCGCGCGCGCCGAAGGCGGGCGGGGCGACGTCGGCCGCAGGCTGCGTCGTCGCCGGCCGCGGCAAAGGCTCGGGCTTCGGCGCGTCGGCGAAGGCCGGGGTCAGGGCGAGAAAGGCGGCGAGCGCCGAGATGCGGGCAAGAAACATGCGCGCACGATATCGGGATTCCGCCCGCGCACCAATGCGCGCCTTTGCTCGTGCGCGCGCGCGTGCTATCGGGCGGGCATGCTCGAAGGTCTGCCCCCCAACAACGCCGCCTATGTCATGCGCCTGCGCACGGTCGAATCCGTGGCGCGCGCCGTCGCCGACATTGTCGTTGAAACATTCGATCCGGCCGAGACGGCCGCCGCGGCGTTCGAGGAAAAGACCTCGACCGAGACGTGGAATTCGGGTCCGTGGATCGTCGAAGTCTATTTCGGCCATGCGCCGGACGAAGAGAACGTGCGGGCGCTGGTGGCGATCGCCGCCGGCGAGGACGCCGCCGCGCAGATCGAATTCGGCCGCGTGGCGCAGCGCGACTGGGTCGCCTCGTCGCTGGAAGGCCTGAGCGCGGTGCGCGCCGGGCGCTTTCTCGTGCATGGCTCGCATGACCGCGAGCGGGTGAAGCCGAACGACATCGCGCTCGAAATCGAGGCGGCGCTGGCTTTTGGCACCGGCCACCACGGCACGACGCGCGGCTGCCTGACCTTTCTCGACCAGATCTGCAAGACGCGGCGGCCGCGCCGCATTCTCGACGTCGGCACAGGCACGGGCGTGCTGGCCATCGCCGCGGCGAAATTGCTGAAGCAGAGCGTGGCGGCGGGCGATATAGACCCGATTTCGGTGGCGGCGACGGCTTCGAACGCGCGGCTGAACGGCGCGGGGCCGTTTCTCAAGCCGGTGGTGGCGACAGGCGTCGGCCATCCGGCCCTGAAGGGGCAGGGGCCCTACGACCTCATTCTGGCGAATATTCTGGCGCGGCCGCTCAGGGCGCTGGCGCCGGGGCTGGCGGCGCTTGCCGCCCATCCTGCCGACATCGTGCTGTCGGGCCTGCTGGCGCGCGACGTGCCGGGCGTGCTCTCGGCCTATCGGGCCCAGGGCTTCACGCTCGCCCGCCGTCTCGACATCGACGGCTGGGCGAGCCTGTTGTTGCGGCGCGGCGGGGCCGCCGCGCGTCCGCTGCGCTAAAAAAGTCTTAGCGGAAGAAGTTGTCGCCGCGGGTCACGGCGTCGAACATGTCGCGCTCGGTCGAATCGCACCAGCGGCGGCCGGCGAGAAAGCCCGTCTGCGGGTTGGCGCTATCGTCCTGCTTGTGCGTCAGGCGCGCGAAAAAGTTGCGAACGAGATCGCCGAAGTGCGGGGCGAGGCGATCGTGGCCGTGATAGCGGCTATTGCCGAAAGTCGTGGTGGTCATGGTTCCGTCTCCGGATTTGTGCGTTGCACATGCGGCAACGCTAGGAACTTACGCCGGCGATGCAGGCGTTTGTTGCAGTGCAATATAGTCAGGGATCGAAAAATCGCCAATGCGCTGCTGGCATGGCAGCGCTGCGCTTGTTGCCGGGCATCAAGATCCGTTGCCGCTGATTTCGCGGCGTCCTAGTCTGCGGCCATGTTCGAATCCCGCTTCCAGAGCTTTGAAGACATCGTCGACCCGTCGCATGGCCCGGCGCGGCTTGCGGCCTTGCGCGCCGAACTCGCCCGTCAGGGCCTCGACGGGTTCGTCGCGCCGCGCGCCGACGAGCACCAGAACGAATATGTGCCGCCGCATTGCGAGCGCCTCGCCTGGCTCACCGGCTTCACCGGCTCGGCGGGCGTGCTCGTCGTGCTTGGCGATGCGGCGGCGCTGTTCGTCGACGGGCGCTACACGCTGCAGGCGCCGCAGCAGGTCGACACCGAGGCGTTCTCGGTCGTGCCGATCGCCGAGACGAGCCCGGAGGCGTGGATCGGCAAATGGCTGAAGCGCGGCGCGCGGCTTGGTTACGATTCCTGGCTGCATACGCCCGCGCAGGTGGAGCGGCTGCGCGGCGCCGTCGAGGCGGTCGGCGGCGAATTGCTCGCCTGCAAGGCCAATCCGATCGACGCGATCTGGGCCGAGCGGCCGGAGCCGACGCCGGCGCCGGTGCGCGTGCATCCCGCGCGCCTTGCCGGGGAGACGGCCGAGGCCAAGCTCAAGCGCATCGCCGGCGCGCTTGCCGCCGACGCTTTGCTTGTCAGCGATCCGCATGCGATGGCCTGGGCCTTCAACATTCGCGGCGGCGACGTCGCCCATACGCCGCTGCCGCTCGGCTATGCGCTGATCTTCCGCGACGGCCGGCCGCGGCTCTATCTCGATCCGCGCAAGCTCGACGCGGCGACGCAATTGGCGCTGGCGGAACTGGCCGAATTGCGCACGCATGACGACGTGCTCGGCGATCTCGCCCAGCTTGGCGCGACCGGCGCGACGCTGCGCCTCGACAATGCGACGGTCGCCATGCGGCTGGTGCAGACGCTGCGCGACGCCGGCGGGTTCGACGAGCTCGGGCCGGACCCGATCGCGGACATGAAGGCGCGCAAGAATGCCGCCGAGTTAAAAGGCGCGCGCGCCGCGCATCTGCGCGACGGCGTCGCCATGACGCGCTTTCTCGCATGGTTCGCGCAGGAAGCGCCGAAGGGCCGGCTGAGCGAAATCGACGCCGCCAAGGCGCTGGAGACATTCCGCCGCGACACGAAGAAGCTTGCCGACATTTCCTTCCCGACGATTTCGGCGGCGGGGCCGAACGCCGCCAGCCCGCATTACCGCGTCACCGAGAAATCCAACCGCCGCATTGCGCGCGGGCTGTATCTCGTCGATTCCGGCGCGCAATATCGCGACGGCACGACGGACATCACCCGCACCCTCGCCGTCGGCGCGCCGAGCGCCGAGATGCGCGACCGCTTCACCCGTGTGCTCAAGGGCCATATCGGCGTGGCGCGCGCGATATTCCCCAAGGGCGCGAGCGGCGCGCAGCTCGACACGCTGGCGCGCCTGCCGCTGTGGGAAATGGGTCTCGATTTCGACCACGGAACCGGCCATGGCGTCGGCGCGTATCTGTCGGTGCACGAGGGGCCGCAGCGCATTTCCAAGCACGGCCATGTCACGCTCGAACCGGGCATGATCCTGTCGAACGAGCCGGGCTTCTACAAGGCCGGGCATTGGGGCATCCGCATCGAGAACCTGATCGTCGTCGAGCCGCGCCGCATCCCCGGCGAGGAGCGGCATATGCTCGGCTTCGAGACGCTGACGCTGGCGCCGATCGACCGCACGCTGATTCAGCCCAAATTGCTGAGCCGCGAAGAGATCGCCTGGTTCGACGCCTATCACGCCCGCGTGCGGCGCGAGCTTTCGCCGCATCTCGACGCGCCGACGCGCAAATGGCTGGCGGGCGCCACGAAGCCGCTGGCGCGAGCTTGAGCCAAGCCCTTGACGCCGCGCCAGGCCGGTTCGATCATCCGACGCGTCATTGGCGGACTGGGCGTGACATGAAGCGATTGCTGCTGGCCCTCGGCGTTGCCGCATCCTGGTTCTGCGGCTGGAGCGCGCCTGCCGGGGCGCTCGAAATCCGTTGCATCGAAGCCTCGCGCTATCGCCATCTGTCGCAATTGTTCGGCGGCGACGCGCATGCGCTCGCGCGCTATCTCGACCTGCCGCAGGGGCGCATGCCCGATCCCGACCATTGCCGCGCCGTGCTCGTGACCGGGCCGATCGAGATGCAGAAGGGCGATGCGGAGAAACTGCTCGCCGTGATCCTGCAGCAGCAGGGCTGGCTTGCCGAACTTTACCTCGGCTCACGCGGCGGCAGCGTCTACGAGGGCTTCCGCCTCGGTCATCTTGTGCGCGCCTTCTGGCTCAAGACGCGCACGCTGCAATTGTCCAAAGGCGCCGCTCTCGGCTACCAGCCCGATTTCACCCCGGCGCCGATCGACGCCAGCCAGACCCTGTCGACGCAGGACGGCGGGCCGTTGCGCGAGGGATGGGCCGCCTATCGCGCCAGCGTGGCGCGCCTGCCGCCGCTCGTTCCGGCGAGCGGACGGTGCGCTTCGGCCTGCGGCCTGCTCGACACGGCAGGCGTCGACCGGGCGGGCGAAGTGCATGTGCACCGCCCGCGGCTGAGCGCCCCCAAGCCGCCGACCGACCGGATGGGGGGAGCTCGCGGACCGCATCCGTCGATGCAGCCCGAGCGCCAGCCGCCGTCGTCGGGTCTCGACACGTCGCGGTCGATGGCCGGCACCGAGGAAGGGCTGCAGCGCTCGGAGCGGGCCAATGTGCTGTTTTACGAGCGCATGGACGCCGGGCCGCGCTTCATCGCCACGTTCAAGGCGACATCGACCCTGATCACGGCGGTGTCGGAGCCGGCGCGGTTCCCGCGCTTCGTTCAGGATTTCCTGTCGGCGCGCTGCCAGAGCGATCCCGAGCAATTGTCGCTGCTCGACCGCCATCTGCGCGCCGCGACCAGCAGCCTGTCCGAGCGTGGCGCCGGGCTGGCGCTGGAAATGACGCCGCTCTATCGCGCGCAGGGGCAGGTTTTCGCCCGCCGCCGTCTCGTCGAGCGTTGCGTCGCCGCCTCGCACGAGCGCGAGCGCCTGTTGGCCTTCGACAAGCAGTGCCGCACCGGCTGCGATCCCGACGCGATCATCGGCGCGGTGACGCAGCGGACGGAAGAATTGCGCGAGAGGACCAAATAATGACGGCCGGCCTCGCGCGTCTGTTCCTCATCTGCGCGGCGCTCTGGGCAGGGCTCGGCGCGCCGGCGCGGGCGCTCGACATCCGCTGCGTCGAGCCGTCGCGCTACCGCGAATTGCTGCAGGTGTTCAACGACGACGCTGCGGCGTTCTACCAATATTTCGGTCTTGAGCGGGGCAGGCCGCTTGCCGCCGACGCCTGCCGCGCGGCAGTGGTCACGGGCCAGATCGGGCCCGGCGACGCGGACCGCCTGCTGGCCGAAATCGCCCGCAACAAGGGATGGCTGGGGACGCTCTTCATCGCGTTTTCCGGCTCCGATCCGCAGGAGGAGGCGCGGCTTGCGCATATCGTGCGCAGCTATTGGCTGCGCGTCTGGGCGGCGCGTTCGCCAACCATTCGCTACCAGCCCGATTTCATCACCCTCGCCGCCAGCCCGAACGACGGACAATCGGAGCAGGACGCGGCGCGTGGCGACGGCGGCCCGCTGGAGGCCGGCCTCAAGGCCTATCTGCGGCGCGGCGATCTGGCGCTGGCGCTGAACGCCGCCGCGCCGGACTGCATCGACTCCTGCGCCGGCGTCTGGGCGGGCGGCGTCAATCGCCGCACGTGGTTCCATCTGTCCTTGCTGAACCGGCCCGCGCCGCCGCCGCCGCCGCCCTTCCGCGCCGCGCTGCTGGCCTGGCTCGACGGCGAAGCGGTCGGTCGCGGCGTCGAGGGACGGCGTGCGCTGGTCAGCCCGGCGCGCGTCGCCGTCATGCCGCCCGAGGCGCTGGGCCATGTCGAAGAACAGTGCGGCATCGAGATCGCCGCCGTGAATTCGGTATCGCGGCGCATCGGCGGCGCGGTCAACGACGCCGCCGGCAAGGGCTTTGGCGTCGGCGCATGGCAGATGGGGGCCGTCGCGTCGCAGTTCGACTCGTTGCGCAACGCCGGCGCGCGCCTGCAGCAATGCGTCTCGGGCGCGCTCGAGCGCAAGCGCGTTGCTGCCTTCGCGCGTCAATGCCCGGACGGCTGCGACCTGCCGAAGCTGCGCGCCGCGGTCGAGGCGGCGGCCGGCGCCATTCTGGCGCGCGCGCCGCGGCCGTGACGCGTCTGCCGCCGTCATCGGTTTTTTGAACGGTTCGAAGACGCCGCGCGAAACTTGCGCGCCAGCATGACGCCCAATAGGCCTTGCTCGGAGATCGGGCTTGCAGGCCCGGTCATGCACGGTGACGGAGACGAGCGATGATCGGCCAAACCCTTGCGCAAGGCGGGCGCGTGTCCGCGAAGATCAATGTCCGGACGAGGAGGGGTCGCCGCGCCGTCGCAACGCGCAGCCGCGCCGTTTTGCTTCGGCAGGCGGAGCTTGCCGGCGTCGGGCTGGCCTTTGTCGCGGCGCTGGCCTTCGTCGCCGCTGCGTTCGGCAATGTTGATGCGCTGTTCGCGGGGATTTGACGCTGGTCCGAGCCGGCTTTTCCCGAGGTTTCAAGGCGTAGCCGGAAATCGGACTGCGCCAGAGACGGGACGTTGGCGCTACGGCTTCAGCCAGCGTTTGATCAGCGCCTTGGTCAATGGCGCTTCGCCATAGCGCCAGAAGACGAAGGCGAAGGCGGCGCTGACGGCGAGGCATAGAGCGATATAAAGGCCTGTCGTCGCCCACACGCCGAACCATTCCGCAAGCCGCGCCTTGATCACGGCCATGCTCAACACATTCACCGTGAACGGGTGGCTGAGATAGAGCGCGTAGGACGCGTCGCCTAGGGCGACAAGGCCGAGCGCGTTTGCGCCGCGCCCGAGCGGAACGTGATAGAGCGCAAGAAAGATCAGCAAAGCCGGGAAGTCGAGCAGGAAAAGCCGATGGTTTGAGGCCAGCCCCGTGGTCCAGCCGAACAGGATGCCGGCGAAGCCAAATCCGACGAGCAAGGCCAAGGAGCGCGGGTGCGCGTCCTCTCGCAGGGCCAGCCAGGCGAGAATGCCGAGGAAGAACGTGAACATGATCGAGTCTGACCAGAAGATGTTCAGGCCCGGCGTGAACAGATCGAACTTCGCACCGGCGAAAAGCGCTAAGAACGCCAAGAATAGCGCGGCCAAGCCCTTGTCGCGATGCACGAACAGCGCAGCGGCGAAGGCTACGTAGAAGAACATCTCATAAAGGAGCGTCCAGCCGAGCGCGAGGATCGGATGAATCTGGTGTTCCAAACCGGGGCGCGGATGTGGAATGAACAGATAGGATTGCAGAGCATGCCAAAACTCGAAACGGCTGGTGTTGAGCCGGTCGGCGAGAATGAGCGAAGCGATGATCATCAGCGTGGTGAAGAACCAATAGGGCGGCACAATTCGAATGAGCCGACGCAAGATGAAGGCGCGCGGCGCGCCGGGCTGACCGAACGTGGCGGCGGCGGTGTGCATCATGATGAAGCCGCTGATGACGAAGAACAGATCGACGCCGATATGCCAAGGCAATTGCTCGATGGGGACGAGATGCGGCGAAGGATTGAAACGTTGCGCCTCGTGGAAGCTGTGCTGAACCAGGACAGCCAAGGCCGCCAAGGCGCGCATGATCTGAACCATTTCGAGACGACCGACGCCCGTCGCGGCCGATTGGGGGCGGTTCGTCACGCCGCCTTGCAAGCCCATGGGATTGCATTCGAAATGCTTTCTGTCCGGTTGTGACATGAGCGTCGCCCCAATCGATTGCCTGCCGAGCTTGGGGTTTGCTGAGGCATAAGTCAGGCCATGCGCACAGCCGTCGGCCGCCGCGCGCAGCGCCATTGTTCGTGAAAACACGCAGCGCAGGCTCAATCGACAGTGAAAAACCTACGGCTGTTGCGATCTTGATGGCTCGCCCCGAGGCAGGGCGCTGCTCACGTCTTCTCGACGAAGCTCTCCAGCACCATTTTCCGGCCGGCCTTGTCGAAATCGACCGTCAGCTTGTTGCCGTCGACGGAGGCGACTGTGCCGGGGCCGAATTTGAGGTGGAAGACGCGCGCGCCGGGGGAATAGGCGGAGCCGACGGTGGATTTGGCGACGAGTTCGCCTTCGATCTGCAGGGGGGCGCGCCGCGGGGCGCCGCCGCCGCTTGCGCGCTGGCTCCAGCCGCTGCCGGACGGCGCGCCGCGCTGCTGCTGGGCGCGCTTCCAGCCGGGGGTGTCGTAGCTTGAGCCATAGGTGTCCATATTGGCGAAGCGCGACTGGGCGTAGCCGCCATATTGGCCGCCCTTGGTCTCGACTACTTCGACATGCTGCGCCGGTAATTCATCGAGGAAGCGCGAGGGGATCGTCGTCTGCCACAGGCCGTGGATGCGGCGGTTGGTGGCGAAATAGATTTTCGCATTGCGGCGGGCGCGGGTGATGCCGACATAGGCCAGCCGCCGCTCCTCCTCGAGGCCGGCGCGGCCGCTCTCGTCGAGGGAGCGCTGGTGTGGGAACAGGCCTTCCTCCCAGCCGGGCAGGAAGACGGTTTCGAATTCCAGCCCCTTGGCGGCGTGCAGCGTCATGATCGAAACGCGCGGCCCGGCGTCCTTGGCCTCGGCGTCCATGACCAGCGAAATATGTTCGAGGAAGGCGGCGAGATCGGGGAATTCCTCCATGGAGCGGACAAGCTCCTTGAGGTTGTCGAGCCGGCCGGCGGCGTCGGCCGAGCGGTCGGCCTTCCACATGTCGGTGTAGCCGGATTCTTCCAGAATCTGCTCGGCCAGTTCGTGATGCGGCTTTTGCTCGATCGTCGCGGCCCAGCGGGAAAAATCGGCCAGCAGCAGGCGCAAGGTCTGGCGCTGCTTCGGCTTCAGCTCTTCCGTCTCGACCATGATCGCGGCGGCGCGGGTCAGCGGAATGCGCTCGCGCCGGGCGAAATCGTGCAGCAATTGCAGCGTGGCGTCGCCGAGGCCGCGTTTTGGCACATTGAAGATGCGCTCGAAGGCGAGGTCGTCGGCGGGCTGGGCGACGACGCGCAGATAGGCCAGAGCGTCGCGGATTTCGGCGCGCTCATAGAAGCGCGGGCCGCCGATGACCTTGTAGGGCAGGCCAAGCGTGATGAAGCGGTCTTCGAATTCGCGCATCTGGAACGAGGCGCGCACGAGAATGGCGACCTGATCGAGCGAATGGCCCTTGTGCTGCAATTGCTCGATTTCTTCGCCGATCTGGCGGGCCTCTTCTTCCGAATCCCAGACGCCCGAGACGGTCGGGCGCTCGCCCTCGACGTCGTCGGTGAACAGGGTCTTGCCCAGACGCCCCTCGTTATGGGCGATGAGATGGGCGGCCGCGCCGAGGATATGGCCGGTCGAGCGGTAATTGCGCTCCAGCCGGATGACCTTGGCGCCGGGAAAGTCCTTCTCGAAGCGCAGGATGTTGTCGACCTCGGCGCCGCGCCAGCCGTAGATCGACTGGTCGTCGTCGCCGACGCAGCAGATGTTGGAGCGGCACTGCGCCAGCAGGCGCAGCCAGAGATATTGGACGACGTTGGTGTCCTGATATTCGTCGACGAGGATGAACCTGAACCGCTCCTGATATTGCGCCAGAACGTCCGGGTTTTCGCGGAACAGGCGCAGGCATTCGAGCAACAGGTCGCCGAAATCGGCGGCGTCGAGGATTTTCAGCCGCTCCTGATACATTTTGTAGAGCTCGCCGCCCTTGCCGTTGGCGAAGGCGGCGGCCTCGCCGGTCGGCACCTTGTCCGGCGTCAGGCCGCGGTTCTTCCAGCCGTCGATCTGGAAGGCGAGGGCGCGGGCGGGCCAGCGCTTGTCGTCGATGTCCTCGGCCTTGATGATCTGCTTCAACAGGCGGATCTGGTCGTCGGTGTCGAGGATGGTGAAGCCCGAGCGCAGGCCGACGAGTTCCGAATGGCGGCGCAGGATCTTGGTCGAAATGGCGTGGAACGTGCCGAGCCACGGCATGCCTTCGCCGACCGGGCCGGTGAGATGGGCGACGCGCTCCTTCATTTCGCGCGCCGCCTTGTTGGTGAAGGTGACGGCGAGGATTTCGTGGGCGCGGGCGCGGCCGGCGGCGATGATATGGGCGATGCGCGTCGTCAGCACGCGCGTCTTGCCGGTGCCTGCGCCGGCCAGCACCAGAACCGGGCCGTCGATGGCCTCGATCGCCTCGCGCTGCTCGGGGTTCAGGCCGTTGAGATAGGCAGGCTCGCCGACGGCGGCCTGACGGGCGCGCGCGGCAATGCCGCCCGACTTGGGAGCATAGGCCGGGGCCGGTTGATGAGAGCGCCCGCCAGGCGGCGGATCGAAATCGAAGGGATCGGACATGGGCTCTTTTACGGCCGGTGGCGGCGCTGGGCCAAGAACAGATCGCGAATCATACCCGATAATTTGGGGGCTCGGCGTTCACATGTCGATGCGCCCCCCGGAATTGGCTTGCATGCGCCGGCTCGGTCGCGTGACACTCGACGCGCCTGTCAGGGAAGGAAATCTATTGATGATCAAGCGTCAGCTTGGCCGGTCCGGCCTCTCGATCGCTCCCATTGTCTTCGGCGGCAATGTTTTTGGCTGGACGGCCGATAAATCCACGTCTTTCGCGCTGATGGACGCCTTCGTGGCGCATGGCTTCGACTGCATCGACACGGCGGACGTCTATGCGCGCTGGGTTCCAGGCCATACGGGCGGCGAATCGGAAACGATCATCGGCGAATGGCTGACGGCGCGGCAATCGCGCGACAAGGTCGTCATCGCCACCAAATGCGGCATGGCGGCGGGCGCGGACGGCAAGTTCCTGTCGCGCGCCTCGATCATCGCGGCGGTCGAGGCCTCGCTGAAGCGGCTGCAGACCGATTATATCGACCTCTATCAGGCGCATAAGGACGATGCCGACACGCCGCTGGAGGAGACGCTGGAAGCCTTCGCCAGCCTCGTCAAGGCGGGCAAGGTGCGGGCGCTCGGCGCGTCGAACTACAAGGCCGACCGTCTGGCGCAGGCGCTGAAGATCAGCGCCGCCAACAATTGGCCGCGCTACGAGACCCTGCAGCCGGAATATAATCTGGCCGAGCGCGGGGTGTTCGAGGGCGAATTGCAGCAGCTTTGCGTCGCCGAGTCGATCGGCGTCATCACCTTCTATTCGCTGGCGAGCGGCTTCCTGACCGGCAAATACCGGTCGCTCGACGATGTCGCCGGACGGGCGCGCGCCGGCGGGGTGAAGAAATATCTCGACGCGCGCGGCTTCCGCATCCTGCAGGCGCTCGACGAGGTGGCGGGCCGCGAGCGCTCGACGCCGGCGCGGGTGGCGCTGGCCTGGCTCTTGGCGCAACCCGCCGTCGCCGCGCCCATCGTCAGCGCCACGAGCGTCGCCCAGCTTGAAGACATTCTTGGCGCGGCGAGCCTGAAACTGTCGGCCAGCGATCTCGACGTGCTGGATTCCGCCTGCGGGTGAGGCGGCTGAAACCCTCCCCCTTGTGGGGAGGGTCGACGAAGCGTGAGCTTCGGCGGGGTGGGGGTCGGGAAGCCCTGCGAGATTGGCGCGACCCTTCTTGTCGGGAAGGTGAGCGCCGACGGTCGCGCGTGGCGGTCGGGAACCCTTGCGAGATGTGCGCGACCCCCACCCCTAACCCCTCCCCACAGGTGTTCAGACCGGAGAGATGGTGGAGGGCTGTTCGGAGACATGGTGGACACATTGAAGATCGCCGTTTCGGCTCGAGAAGT
>ERZ1645192.990-NODE-990-length-24019-cov-6.824403_pt1 | contig 24019 bp, 17 predicted proteins | sample MGYA00575354_ERZ1645192 | MGnify/ENA primary metagenome ERZ1645192 (study PRJEB40844, sample SAMN11349763) | freshwater sediment metagenome | isolation source: river sediment | host: Sediment | place: India: Faizupur Khadar , New Delhi | collected 2017-02-21 ... | reverse complement strand
GGGCGCGGTTCCTCGGGTCGCTTGCGACGAGCGGAGGGCCGCTCGTCCGCACCCTTCTCGCCCCTTCGGCCTGGCAGCCCGCCGCGTTCGCGGCCTCCCTCCTCGCTCTCTCGGCGGGGTCGCTCTCGTTCCTCCTGCGCCGGCCCGACCTCGACCGGGTCGTCCGAGCCTTTCGCCCGCCGAAGCTGACGGTCGCCTCGTGAGGATCGCCGTCCTGCATCCCTACCCCGTGAGCGGGCGCGCCGTCGGCGGGGTGACGCGCCTCCACGCCCTCGTTCGCCACCTTGCTCCCCGCCACCGGGTCACCGTCCTCGCCCACGCCGGGGAGGACCCGGCTTCGGACGCCGAGGCCGTGCGCGAGCTCGCGGAGATCGGCGTGCGACAGCTGCTCTTTCCGCGGCCCGGCGCGGGAGCGGTGAAGCGCCTCTCGTGGATTCTCGGCCGGTCCCCCTACGCCGTCGCGTACAACAGGAATCCGGACCTCGCCGGCGCCCTGGCCGCCCTGGAGCGGGAGGAAGGGCTGGACGCCGTGCACGTCGAGCTCTCGTACATGGCGCCCTTCCTCGCGAGGCTCCGTCCCCGGACCGTCCGGATCCTGGCCGAGCAGGAGACGATGTCGCTCGCTCTCGACCGGCTCCGGAGGGTCCCGTTCTCGGACCGGACCTCATTCGAGCACTACGTCCTGATGGAGAAGGGGAAGGTGCGCCGCTTCGAGGCGAAGAACCTTCGCTCGTTCCAGCTCCTCTACGGCATCAGCGGTACGGAGGCCGATTGGCTGGCCGCGAGGACCGGACGCCCCGTGGGGATCCTGCCGCACGTCGTCGCGACCCGGACCTTCGTCCCCGCGACCGGCGAACCGACTGAGCCCATGGTCCTCTTCGTCGGGAACTTCCTCCATCGCCCGAACCTCCACGGCCTCACCTGGTTCCTCGACAGGGTGTGGCCCGCGGTGCGGGCGGCCGTTCCTCGCGCCCGGCTGGAGGCGGTTGGTCCGGGGCTGACCGAGGCCTGGCGGCACGAGTACGAGAGGGACGGAGTCCTCGCCCCGGGGCGCGTGGAGGATCTCGTGGGGCGCTACCAGCAGGCGGCCGTCTTCGTCAACCCGATCCGGACCGGGGGCGGAATGCGCGGGAAGGTCCTCGAGGCCTTCGCGTGCGGGCGGCCCGTCGTCTCGACACCGATGGGGATGGAAGGGATCGACGCAAGGCCGGACCGGCATCACCTCGAGGCGGACGACCCGATGGACTTCGCGGGCGCGGTCGTGCGGTACCTCGACGACATCGGCCTCCGGCGCGCCCACGGCCGGGCGGCCCGGGACCTCGTGGACCGGCTCTACGACCCGTCCGTCGTCTTCACACGCCTCGAGAACGACGCTCTCGAGGCCGTCTCGAGGAGCGGAAGCTGAAGGCGGCCCCCATGCGGCCGGGTGCGACGGCGCCGCGCCTCTCGGTCCAGGTCGTGACCTGGAACAGCGCGGACGTCGTCGACGCCTGCCTCGCGAGCCTCCACGCCCAGACGTCCCCGGCGATGGAGGCGATCGTCGTCGACAACGCGTCGACCGACGGCTCCGCGGAGGTGGCCGAGAAGTGGTTCGCGCGCGGGCTCTCGGGAACGCTCCGGCGCGAAAGCGGGAACACGGGCTTCTGCGCTGCGCAGAACCGGGCCCTCGAGATCTCCTCGGGAGACTGGGTCCTCTTCCTGAACCCGGACGCGGAGCTCCCCCCCGACTTCGTCGAGCGAGCGCTCAGTGTCGTCGACGCTCTCCCTCCGGACGTCGGGACCGTGGCGCCCCTCATCCTGCTGCCCGACGGACGGGTCGACTCCACGGGGATCGTCGTCGACCGCTTTCGCCGCGCTTACGACCGGGGGAGGGGCGAGCCCTCGGCGGACCGCTACCGGAGCGAGGAGGACGTCCTCGCCTGCACCGGGGCCGTGGCGCTCCACCGGCGCGCGATGCTCCAGGACGTGGCCGTCGGAGGGCTCGCGCTCGACGAGAGCCTCTTCGCCTACTACGACGACCTGGACCTCTCGTGGCGGGCGCGGCTGCGGGGCTGGAGGTGCCGGTACGTCCCGGCCCTGGTCGCGCGTCATCGCCGGGCCGGCCGGAACTCCCTCCGCGCGATGGCCGACCGGCCCTCGCGCGGCAGCGAGCAGGCCCTGACGGTCCGGAATCGCTACCTCGTCATGGCCAAGTGCGAACGGTTCCGCGACCTCGTCGGCGCGCTCCCCTGGCTCGTCCCGTTCGAGCTCGCGCGGCCGCTGTTCCTCGCCTGGAACGCGCCCGGCGCCCTCCGCGGATACGCGCTCGCCGCGCGGGGGCTTCCCGAGGCGCTGCGCCAGCGACGGGTCATCCAGGCCGGCCGAGAAACGAGGAGGGGCCCGCGTTGAGAGTCCTCCAGGTGATCGACAAGTCCTTCCTCGGAGGCGGTCAGACCGTCGTCCGGCACCTCCTCGACGGGTTCCGGGGGACCGACGTCGAGTCGCTCCTGGCCTGCCGCGACGGGGGCCCGCTCGTGGAGGCCGCCCGAGCGCTCAGGACGAGAGTCCACACGATCCCGTTCGACAAGCGGTTCCGCCCCTCGGCGGCGAGGCGCGTCGCGGACCTCGTCCGGTCGGAGAGGGTCGACGTCGTTCACGCCCACGGCCTCGTCGCGGCCACGACCTGCTGGATGGCCAGGCGGCTCTTCGGGGCCCGTGTGCCGCTCCTCTATCACCAGCACGGCTTTCACCACCACAACTACGGACCCCTCACGATCGGCCTCCGCCGAGCCGCCGAGAAGGCGATCTGCCGCAGGGTGGATCGGGTCATCCCGGTCTCGAGCGCGGACCTGGCGCTCCTCTCGAGCGGGGGCTACGCGCCGCGGGAGAGACTGGAGCTCGTCTATTACGGGATACCGGAGCCGCGCGCCACGGCAGAGGAGATCGAGGGTGCGCGCCGGGCGGCGCGCCTCGAGAGTGGACGCCCCGTCGTGGGGCTCGTCGGGAGACTGCACGTCCAGAAGGGGGTCGACGTCTTCCTGACGGCTGCGGCCCTCGTCCTCGAGGAGCGACCCGATGCGCAGATCGTCGTCGTCGGCGAGGGGGAGCTCGAGACCGAGCTCCGCGAGCTGGGGCGACGGCTCGGCCTGAAGGACGCCATCCGCTTCATGGGGGGACGCCCGAGCGCGCCTTTCATGCCGCTCTTCTCCGTCGCCGTCCTCTCTTCGCGCTGGGAGGGGCTCCCGCTCGTCCTTCTCGAGTACATGGCGCACTCCCTCCCGATCGTCACGACCGACGCGGAAGGCTGCCTCGACGCGGTCGGGGAGAAGGAAGCCCGGATCGTTCCCCGGGACGACCCCCGGGCCATGGCCGACGCCGTCCTCGGCCTGCTCGGCGATCCCGGGTCCGCGCGCGGCCTCGGAGAATCCGCACGGGCCCGCTTCGACGGAACGTTCGATATCGCGACCATGACGCGCAGGTTCGAGTCGATCTACAGGGAGGTCCTGAGTTGAAACGGGCGGTCCTTCTCCTTCCGATGCTGTCCGTGCTCGTCACGAGCTGCGACAGGAACCGGGCCTCCGCGACCGGACCCGGCATCGAGACGGCGGCGCCGGAGAAGCTGCCGGCCGCACCGGAGCGCGCCACGGTCGCGATCGACGCCACGCGCGTTCTCAGGCCCGTGAGCCCGCTCCTCTTCGGCATGCACATCGAGTGGGTGGAGAACGGGAACGGACTTCTCGAGGCCGATCGGCTCGCGCTTCGCCCCGAGGTCCTCGAGCTCCTTCGGCCGCTCCGCGTGACAGCCTTCCGTTTCCCGGGCGGTATCCACGCGGACTACTACGACTGGACCCGAGGAGCCGGCGATTCCGGCCATCGGGGTTCGAGCCGGAACGCCTTCAACGGGCAGAGCCTGGAGCACCGGTTCGGCACGCCCGAGCTCCTCGCCCTGCTGAAGGAGACCGGCGCCGAGGCGCTGCTGACGGCGAACTACGGGACCGGCAGCGCCGAGCAGGCATCGGCCTGGGCGAAGCACCTCAGGTCTCTCGGTGCACGGGCGCGGCTCTGGGAGGTCGGCAACGAGATCTATCTGAGCGGGCCGCGCGCGAGCGGGCCCAACGGCAAGGCGATCTACCACCGACCGGAGGACTACGCGAAGGACTTCCCGCGCTACCGGTCCGCGCTGCGAGCCGTGTTCCCGGACGCGCTCGTCGGGGCCATCGGGCACCTCGACACGGGCGCCTTCCCGCTGGCGCCCGAGGAGAATCGCGACTGGACCGTCCGGATGATGGAGGCCCTCGAGGGGCCCATCGACTTCCTCGCCGTCCACAACGCCTACGCACCCGTGCTCCTCGACGACTCGGCCTCTTTCGCCGACGAACGCGCGAGGGGCGAGGTCTACCGGAGCCTCTACGCGGGCGCGGCGGAGACCCGGGAGAACCTGGACGAGGTCCTGGAAACGCTCGCCCGCCTCTCCCCCGCAAACTCGAACGTGCCCCTCGCCGTCACGGAGTTCGGGCCTCTCTTCGGCGTGAGCTCCCGGCGGGAACAGCACGCCATCTACGTCGACCAGTCGCGGACGCTGGCGGCCGCCCTCTACGTCGCGTCCCTCCTCGACGTCTTCCTCGGGGAGCCTCGTCTCTTCCTCGCCTGCTACACGAACCCGATCCACCGCTGGTACGGAAGCCTCCTCACCGACACCGAGGCGGGACTCGTACGGACGCCGACGTATCACCTCTACTGGCTCTACCGTACCCGCTTCGAGCCGGGTCTCCTGTCGACGGTCGTCACCTCTCCGACCTTCGACGCCCGGGAGAAGGGGATCGTGAAGGCCCACCGCGGCCTGCCCGACCTCCTCGCTCGCGCGAGCCTGAGCGCCGACGGCAGCCGCCTGACGGCCCTCCTCGTGAACCGGAGCCTCGAGCGTCCGCTCCGCACGACCGTCTCCGTGGAGGGCTTCGCGCCCGGCTCGGCCGACTGCCTCGTCCTGACGGCTCCCTCCCCGGCCTCGATCAACGGCCCGGGGCTCACGGCGACGACCCGGGTCAGCAGCGAGGAGATCGCGCCGAAGCCTTGGCCGTGCCCGGTTGGAGACCCCCTCGAGGTCGAGATTCCGCCGAGTGCGATCCTGAGCCTCGTCGCCGAGAGGACGCGGGCCCGCACGACCGCGGTCGCTCCGCCCCGCAAGTAGGAGCGGACGAGAGAGCGGCAGCGCCGCGGCGGGGCCCGGCCCGACGGGTCGGCCTCGCGAGATGAGATAAGATCTCGAAAATGCTCCAATCGCTTCCCTGGCGCCGGCTTGCGCTGGCCGGCCTGTTCGTTGTTTTCCCGGCGGCCCGAGCGCAGGAGCCGGGCTGGGAGGAGCTCGGGCCGAGCTCGGTCGGCGGCAGGGTCTCCGCGCTCGCGGCGGACCCGCGCGACCCCCGGCATCTCGTCGTCGGGACCCCGGCGGGTGGCCTCTGGCGCTCCGTCGACGGCGGGCAGGTCTGGCAGACGCTCGCGCCGTGGCTGGCGGCGACGCCGCTGAGCGCCGTCGCGATATCTCCGGTCGACTCGAACGTCCTCATCGCCGGGACCGGGACGCTCTCGGACGGGGGCTCGGTCTCCCCCGGGATCGGCCTGATCCGCTCTGCGGACGGCGGGGTCTCCTGGACCGTCGCAGGGGCCCTCGGCGCGGGCCTCTACGTCTCCGCGCTCCTCGTCGACGACGCGGACCCATCGCGGATCCTCGTCGCCACCGACACCGGCGTGAAGCTCTCGACGGACGCGGGGACGACCTTCGCCGCGACCCTCGACGGGGATGCCGCGTCGACACTCGTCCGCGACCCCCTCCGCGACGGTTCGGTCTTCGCGTCGGGCCGGGGAGGCCTCTACCGGAGCGACGACCGCGGGAGCACATGGGTGAAGACGGCCGGCTGGCCGCTCCAAGCCACCGACACGTTCGGGGTCGGGACGACGAACGTGTCGGTGTCTGCGAGGACCCCGGGACTTCTCTACGCGACGATCCAGGTTCTGGGTGACCTCAACAAGACCGACCGGGCCCTCCTGCTGCGCTCTCGCGACGGGGGAAAAACGTTCGAGGAGCTTGCGCCTCCTCCGTTCTGCACCTCCTGCGGATTCGCACAGGCGATCGCCCTCGATCCGCTCGACGACACGCGGATCCTCCTCGGGGGGGACGGGCTCTCCGTCTCGACGGACGCCGGAGCGACCTGGAGGGCCGTGACCGGGGACGTGGCCGGGGTGCACCGGATCCTGGTCCTCGCGGACCGGGTCCTCGTGGCGGGGACCTCGGGAGTCGCAACGCTCGACGCGGCCTGGTCGACGGCGACGTCCTCGAGCTACGGGCTCGCCGTCACATCGATCACGAGCCTGGACGCCTCCCGCGAGTCGCCCCCTCGCCTCCTCGCGGGACCGGCCGACGCGGGCACCCGGCGCCCGGGGCCGGCCGCCACCGCCCCGGGCTGGCACGTCATCCACGGGAGGCGGGAGGCGGCGGGCCCGGCGCGCTTCGACCCCTTCGACGCCGACCGCCTCTACGTCTCCTCGACCGGCGGACACCTCTTTCGCTCCGACGACCGTGGAGTGAGCTTCCGCCCGATCGTCCAGGGGCTCGACCTCGATCAGCCCGCCTCGACCGAGGCCCCCCTCGAACCCAGCCCTCTCGATCCCGGGACCCTCTTCACGGGCCGGATGCAGCTCTTCCGGTCGACCGATTCCGGCGACTCCTGGACCGGCTTCCGACCCCCGGGGTCGCCGGAGATCACCCGGATCGCGGTGTCGCCGGTCCGCTCCGGCCGGATCTACTTCGCCGTCGCTCTCGGGGCTAAGCTCTTCAAGGCCGACGGTATCGGCACGGACCTGATCACGATCAGCGACGAGCCCGATCTCGCCGTCACGTCGCTCCACCTCGATCCCGACGCCGAGAACGTCCTGTACGCGACGCTCGCCGACGCTTCGTCCCAGACGGGGCGGGTCTTCAAGTCCTACGACTTCGGCCAGGCATGGGAGGAAATCAGCCCGCCGGGCCTGGCGACGCCGAGCAGCATCGTCAAGGACGCGTTCGGCGCGCTCTACATCGGAACGTCCGACGGCGTCTGGCGCTCTCCCAACGACGGATCCAGCTGGTCGGCATTCCGCAACGGGCTCGCCGGCGCGGGGGTGAGCGCGCTCCGGGTGGCGGACGGCACCCTCTTCGCCGGGACGTACGGGCGCGGCGTCTTCCGGATTCCCCTCGAGGAGCTCGTGACGATCGACACGATCCCCTCCGGCCTCGAGATCCTCGTCGACGGACAGGTCGTCACGACGCCCCACTACGCCCGCTGGGCCCGCGGCTCCGTCCATCGCATCGAGCCCGTCCTCTTCGAGAACGAGGACACCCGCCAGGTCTTCGTCTCGTGGAGCGACGGGGGCGCCTCGAGCCATCCGGTCACGACCACGACCGGACGGGAGTGGTACACGGCGGCGATCCGCCGGTCACACCGCCTCCACACCGAGGTCACGCCGGCCGCGGGGGGGACGCTCGTTCTCGACCCGCCTTCGGCGGACGGCTTCTACGTCGAGAGGAGCTTCGCGACGCTCGTCGCGGTCCCCTCGCCCGAGCACCGGTTCGCAGGCTACTCCGGGGACGCGAGCGGGTCCGACGGCATCCTCGGCTTCGCGGTCATGGACCGCCCGCGCTCGGTGAAGGCGCACTTCGAGCCGCTCCAGCTCGTCGTCAGAAGCGAGCCCTCCGGCCTCTCCCTCGGCGTCGACGGCGCCTCGATCACGACTCCGGCCTCGTTCCAGTGGGCGTCGGGGTCCGTCCACACCGTTTCGGCCCCCGAGCTCGTCGACCGGGGAGACGGTGCCCGGCCGCTCGCCTTCGACGGATGGAACGACCTCGGCGACCGGGAGCACAGCGTGCTGATGCGCCGCGACACGTTCGTCACGGACCTCACGGCGCGGTACATCCCGACGATCAGGTCGCTCGCCGTGCCGCCGTCGGGCTCTCGCTTCCTCAAGACCACGGGCCAGGACGACGCCCCGAGACTCGCGGCGCTCCTCCTCACGCCGGCCGCAGGCGCTCCGGCGCCGGAGGCTCTCCAGGTCCTGAGCGGACGAGTCGACGGGACCGTCGTGACGGAGCTCGCGACCGTCCCTTCGGAGCCGCGGCTCCTGAGCCACGCCTTCGTCGAGGAAGGGGGAAGCGCCGGACGGACCCGGATCACGGCGTACAACCCCGGCACGACGGACGCTTCCGTCGACCTCGTCCTGCGCGGGCTCGACGGCACTCCCATCCAGACGACGACCGCCGCGTTCCGCGTGCCGGCCGGGAGCTTCACGGTCCAGTTCCTGTCCGACCTCCTCGCCTTCCCGGAGCAGGTCCGCGGTCTCCTGACGCTCGTCTCGAATCGCCCTCTGGCGACGTCGATCCACTCCATGCGGGCGAACCTCCGACCGTCGAGCTTCCTCGACCCCATCCTCGTCGCCCCGTTCAACGACGCCGACCGGGGGGTCCCGTCGAGCGCCGCGGTACAGACCCTCTTCCTGACTCCCGATACGGTCCACCGTCTCGCGGTCTCGAACACCGGCCTTGCGAGCCTCTCGGGGACCCTCGCCTTCCGGGACGACTCCGGTACACCGCTCCGGGTCGAGCTCGAGTCCGGCCCCGCCACGACCGCCGGCTACGCGCTGCCGCCCGGGGGCACCGCGGTCCTCCGGTTCCGCGTACCGGACACGCGCTCGTCCGGCGCCGAGGTTCGGACTGCCCAGGTCCGGGTCCTGCCGCGGAACGACCAGGCGGTCCGGCCTCTCGCTCCGCGCCCCAGCTCCGGCCAGCCGGCCCCGATGGTCCAGCTCGTCGAGGAGAGGTCCGTGGGAAGCACCTCCGGTCAGCCCGTCGTACTCCCCCGCACCGTTCCACCCTCCCGGACGGTCTCGCGCTTCCTCGTTCCGGTGGAGCTCGCCCTCCGGGACGGCGGGGTCGTCCTGACGAATCGCCTGAGCAGTGCCGTCACGACGACCCTGACGCTTCGGGACTCCGGCGGAGGGACGGTCGGGACCGCGGACGTCCCGGTCCCGGCCGGAGGACAGGTGGCCGTCTCGTGCCGCTCCCTCTTCCCGGCGGCGGGAGACATTCAGGGGACCCTGGTCGGAACGGTGACCGGCGCGTACGGGGCGACGCTCGACGTCGTCGGCTTCCTCCGCCGCGTAAACGAGCGGGGGGAGGAGATCCTGGCTGGCTTTCCCGTCCTCGACGGCACCGCCGGGACGAGCGACGTCGTCCCCGTCTTCCCGCTCGCCCTCGACGGCGACAGCTGGCGCTCCGAGTGGCTCCTGTGGAACGCGACTCCCGCCGATCTCGTCACGCGTCTCGTCTTCCAGGGGGACGGGCGACCGACTTACTTCCCGTTCGAATGAGGCGAAGGAGAAAGACGTTGCCCCTGTCCCGCAGGCCACGGTTTCCGCGGATCGCCCACGCGGCGGGCGCGGCGGTGCTCCTCATGGTCCTCGCCGCCCCGCGATTCGCGCGCGCCCAGTCTTCGCCGGTCGCCACGAGCGCGATCACCGTCGACTTCCAGAAGGTGAAGCGGGTGATCCCGGCGCTCCTCTTCGGGCAGAACCTCCAGACGATCGAACGGGGCGAAGGGATCGTGAAGCCGGACGGGTCCTTCGACCGCGAGATCGTGAGCCTCCTCTCCGAAGCCAGGATCACGACGCTCCGTTTCCCCGGGGGAACGGCCGCGGACTTCTTCCACTGGTGGCAGGCGCTCGGCCCGCATTCGCGGCGCCCGAAGCTCTCGAGCGGCTACCTCGGGGAGTTCTACTCCCCGGTCGTCGGGCCCGACGAGTTCATTAGGCTGGCCACCGCGCTGAAGGCGGTCCCCTTCGTGACCGCGAACACCGGCACCGGCAGCGCCGAGGAGGCGGCCGCCTTCGCGAGGTTCTTCGAGTCGCGCGGGTTCCCCGCCGTCTACTGGGAGGTCGGCAACGAGGTCTACTTCGAGGGGCTGTCCGACAGCGGCCACATCGGTCTCCCGCCGGACGTGTACGCCCGGCGCGTCATCGAGTACGCGGCCGCCATTCGCAAGGAGGCCCCGTACGCGAAGATCTTCTCGGCGGCGGTCATCGGCCCCGAGGAGCAGGACAGCTTCTGGAACAGCGTCGTCCTCGGGCTCGCGGGCCCCTACGTGGACGGCATCAGCGTCCACAACGCGTACTTCCCCCTCTACGGGTACCGGGCCAACGGGACGATCCCGCCGGACGACGAGCTCTTCACGTCGATGCTCGGGGCCACGAAGGCCGTCGAGAGGTCCATGACCGTGCTCGAGGGGCAGCTCCGACGCCTCGGGAAGCTCATCCCGATCTTCGTCACCGAGTACGACGGGATCTTCTTCCCGAACAAGGCCGTCGAGGATCCCGTCCGGACCCACCAGAGGAACCCGACGCTCGCCAGCGCCCTCTTCAACGCGAGCGTCCTCCACGTCATGGCGCGGAGCGAGCGCGTCTACGGGGCGCACCACATGTCGCTCGCCGGGCCCCACTTCGGCAGCCTCATCGGGACCGCCGGGTCCGCCCGGTTCCGGAACCCGCAGTTCTACGTGCACCGCGAGTACGCGCGAGAGTCCGGGAACCTCATGACCGACGTCCGGCTCGACCCGAAGGACGCCCTTTTCGACTCGATGCCGGTGAAGCTCCTCTCGGGTCAGAAGGACGTCCCGATGCTCGACGCCCTGGCCACCCGCGACCCCGGCGGGAGCCGCTTCGCGCTCTTCGTCGTGAACCGGAGCCTCACGACCGCCGTGGATGCACCGATCGAGATGAACCTCCCGGCCGGCGTGACCGGCACTGTGTCGGTCTTGAACGGTCCCGGGCCCGGTGCGAGGAACAGCGCCGAGAGCCCCGACGTGGTGGCGCTCACCACGACACCCTTCGGCGGTTCCGGCTCCTTCTCGTACAGGTTCCCACCGCATTCGCTCACGGTCTTCCGATTTGCGCGGTGAACCTCCGCCAGCCGCTCGAGGATGGTGTTATCATGAAGGGTTTCCGTATGACCCTACAAAACGACGACGCGCCGAGGCGCGCGCGGCTCGCCGTGTACTACCCGTGGCTCTACCTGACGAGCGGCGCGGAACGGACGATCCTGGAGATCGCGAAGCGAAGCCGGTACCGGATCACGATCTTCACGAACGAGTACCAGCCCGACGCGACGTTCCCCGAGCTCCGGCAGATGGACGTCCGCCTCCTCTCCCGCGTGCCCGTCGAGCGGTCGCTCCGGTCGGTGGCGAGCGCCGCGACGCGGCTCCTCTCCCAGGAGCTCGACCTCTCGGAGTTCGACGCCCTCCTCGTCGTGTGCGAGGGACTCGGCGACCTCGTCGCCCTTCGCCAGCGCCGGGTTCCCGTCTTCTGCCTCTGTCTGACTCCCCTCCGGATCGCCTTCGACCCCGTGTACCGGGCGAACTACCTGGCGTCCCGAAGCGCTCTCCACCGCCTCGTCGTCCGAGCCGGGACCGTTCTCTACCGTAGCGTCGACCGCATCGCCTGGCGGCGCTACCGGCGGATCTTCGCGATCAGCGAGGAGGTGAGGACGCGCATCCTGGCGGGGCGCCTGGCGTCCCCCGAGCGAATGCGAACGCTCCACCCGGGCGTGGAGCTCTCCGCCTTCACGCCGTCGCCTCCGGCCGAGCGGGTCTTCTTCGTCCCGGGACGGATCATGTGGACGAAGAACCTCGAGCTCGCGATCCGGGCGTTCCAGCTCTTCAGGAGGACGGCGCCGGAGCCCTCGACCTGGAGGCTCGTCATCGCCGGGATCGTCGACCGGAAGAGCCGGCCCTACCTCGACCGTCTCCGCTCCCTCGCCGGCGGGGACCCCTCCGTGGAGTTCCGCGTCCACCCGTCGGACGAGGAGATGCGCGCCCGGTACGCCGCCTGCTTCGCGACGCTCTTCACGGCTTTCAACGAGGACTGGGGGCTCGTCATCATCGAGGCGATGGCCGCGGGCAAGCCGGCGGTCGCGGTGAACCGGGGCGGCCCGAAGGAGATCGTCCGGCACGGACACGACGGGCTCCTGGCCGACGCCGACCCGGAGGCGTTCGCGTCGGCGATGACGCGGCTCGCCGGCGAGCCCGGCCTCTACGAGCGCCTGGCGACGAACGCTCCTTCGAGCGCGGCCCGCTTCGGCTGGGACCCGTTCGTCGCCGAGCTCGACGGCGAGCTCGAGCGCGCGCTCGGAGCCCCCGGTGCCGCGGGCACCCGGGAGGCCGCTTGAGCCGCACGAGCCAATCCCCTGCGACGCAGCCGGGCGACCTCGAGGAGGTCTTCCGGCACCTCGCGAGGTCGGTGTCGTCCCGGCGACGGCTCTTCGCGGCCGTCGCGCTCGGGACCTTCCTGGTCGTCCAGGTGTTCGCTTTCGTCTGGCCCGCGACGTACGAAGCGCGCGCGGCCGTGATGATCCAGAAGAGCCGGTACACCCCCCGCCTCGATTCGCCGGCCCGAGCCGAGTCTCCCGTCCTCGTCGCCGAGATCACGGAGGAGGAGGTCAACTCCGAGATCGCCGTGCTGACGAGCCACCGGGTCCTCTCCGCCACGGTCGAGGCGACGGGCCTCGCGAAGGCCCGGCCCTCCTGGTTCTGGCGCCTCCTCTTCGCTCCGCTCCGGGCCTATGAGCGGGCCCACGCCGCGTACCACGAGGTCGCCCCTCCGACCGACGCCGATCGCGCGATCCGGGCGCTCTCCGGCGCGCTCGGCGTCGAGCGGCTCAAGGAGTCCCGCATCCTCGTCGTCACGTACGAGGCGGGGGACCCCGGCGTGGGAGAGGCGGTCCTGGCGGAGCTCCTCCGGAACTACGTCGCCCACCACGTGGAGGTCCACGGAGCGCAGCGGGTCGTCCCCTTCTTCTCCTCGCAGGCGGAGGTCCTCGCCCGAGAGCTGGCGCGGCACGAGGACGCCCTCCAGGCGATCAAGAAGCGTGTGCACGCCGTCGACATGCCTTCCGAGAGGGAGGTCCAGCTGAAGCTCGACGCGGGCCTTCGCGAGGAGAGCGAGATGCTCGGCCGCCGGCTCGTCGAGCTCGACGGGAAGATCGCCGCGTACGATCGGGTCCTCGAGCGCACGTCGCGCGGCGAGGCGGATGCCGCCGCGTCCCCGGCGAGCCAGCCCGCGCTCGACGAGTTCAAAGTCCAGGCCCTCCGCCTGCAGCTGGAGCAGATCCGGTTCGAGGGCCGGTACCAGGACGACGCCCCGCCCGTCCTCGAGAACCGGAGGAAGCTCGAGGCCGCCCGAAAGGCCCTCGACGAGGAGCGGCAGAACGTCTCGAAGCACGGTCCGACCGTCGTCGCGCTCCACGAGGAACGGGAGCGCGCCGTGGCCGACCGGGCCGGGATCGTGGAGCGACGCCAGGCGCTGGAGAAGCAGCTCGGCGCCTCGCGGGCCCGCCTCGTCGAGCTCGACGAGGGAAGCGTCGCCGCCTCGCGGACGCAGCGCCTCATTCGCTCGGCCGAGGACCGCTACATGTTGGTCCTCTCGCAGCAGGAGCGAGCGCTCATCGACTCGGCGCTCGACTCGGGGAAGTTCACGAACGTCTCCGTCGTCCAGGAAGCGGCCGCCTCGGCGAAGCCGGTCCGCCCCAAGAAGCTGATCGTCATCCTCGCTTCGGTCTTCGGCGGCCTCCTCCTCGGCTTCGCGGCCTGTCTCGTCCAGGAGGTGCGGACGACGGGCCTGGCGCCGCTCCTCGCTGCGGCGGTGACCGAGCCGTGAGCGGAGAGATGCATCTCCCTCCCGATGCCCTCGCGTCGTCCCTCGGGCACGCCGGCCGCGTCCGGGTGCAGGACTCCCTGGGGGACCGTCTCAAGCAGCTCGCGCGCAACGCTCTCCTCTTCGGGGCGAACCGCGTCATCGGCCCCCTGCCGGGGCACGCGCTGCGCCTCGCGTACTACCGGACCGCGCTCGGATGGAAGATCGGCGAGCGGAGCAGCGTCCACCACGGGCTCAAGATCTTCGGAGGCCGGGGACGCGTGACGATCGGCAAGCGAAGCACCTTCCAGATGGACTGCCTCATCGTCGGGGCCGGGATGAACGACCTGACGATCGGCGACGACGTCGCGATCGCCTACCGCGTGAACCTCGTCATGGGGAGCCACGACGTCTTCTCGCCGACGTTCGACGGGATCACGGGGCCGATTACGCTGGAGGACCACGTCTTCGTGGGCACGGGTTCCACGATCCTCCTCGGCGTGACGCTCGGCGAGGGGACCGTCGTGACCGCCGGGTCGGTCGTCACGAAGAGCTCGCCCCCCTACTCGATCCTGCGTGGCAACCCGGCCCAGGTCGTGGCGAAGCGCCCGCGCGACCTGAGCTACTCGGCAGAGCACTTCTGGACCTTCCACTGATCGATTCGAGCAGAGCATGGATTTCGACTTCACGAGCGAACAGGAAGAGCTGCGGGAGGCCGTAACGGCCTTCGCGAAGGCGGAGCTCGGCGCGAACCTCCTCGAAGAGGAGAAGGCCGGGCATTTCTCGCGGACGAAATGGGAGGCCGCCGCGCGCTTCGGGCTTCAGGGTCTCCCGATGCCGGAGACCTTCGGGGGGACCGACCGCGACCTCCTGACGACCGTCTGCGCAATGGAAGGGCTGGGCTACGGCTGCCCCGACAACGGGCTGATCTTCTCGCTGAACGCCCACATCTGGAGCGCCGAGATGCCGATCCTCAAGTTCGGCACCCCGGAGCAAAAGGACCGCTACCTCCCTCGGCTCGTCGGTGGCGACTGGATCGCCGTCCACGCGATGACCGAGGAGGGCTCGGGGTCCGACGCCTTCAACGTCCGGACGACCGCGACGCGGCGCGGCGACCGCTTCGTCCTCAACGGCTCGAAGCTCTTCATCACGAACGCCCCGGTGGCAGACGTCGTCGTCGTCTTCGCTTCCGAGGACCTCGCGAGCGGGCCGGACGGCATCTCCGCGTTCCTCGTCGAGAAGGGAACACCCGGCTTCTCGGTCAGCCGGCCCTTCGAGAAGATGGGCCTCCGGACCTCCCCGATGGGACAGGTCTTCCTCGAGGACTGCGAGGTCCCGGCGGAGCGCCGCCTCGGCGGCGAGGGCGCGGGCGTGGCCCTCTTCAACAGCTCGATGGACTACGAGCGGGCCTGCATCCTGGCCGCGAACATCGGGACGCTCGAGCGCCAGCTCGAGACGTGCGTCGAGCGGGCCCGGACCTGGCAGCGGTTCGGCAAGGCGATCGGCAAGTTCCAGTCGGTGTCGAACAAGATCGCCGACATGAAGGTGCGGCTCGAGACGGCCCGGCTCCTCCTCTACAAGACGGCGTGGCTGAAGGGCCGGGGGAAGCGGGCGAGCATGGAGTCGGCGATGGCGAAGCTCTACGTGAGCGAGTGCTTCGTCCAGTCGAGCCTCGACGCCATCGAGCTCTTCGGCGCCTACGGCTATATGGCCGAGTACGAGATCGAGAGGGACCTCCGCGACGCCGTCGGCGGGACGATCTACTCGGGGACGTCCGCGATCCAGCGGATGATCGTCGCCCGCCACCTGGGGCTCTGAGCGTGCCGGCCTCGCTCGTCTCCCTCCTCCTCCGGTCCGCCGAGGACCACTCCGGGCGGCCCGCCGTCGGGCTTCCCGGAGAGGAGCCCCTGACCTACTCCGGGCTCGACCGGGCGAGCGCGTCAGTCGCGGCCTGGCTCGCCGAGCGCGGCGTTCGCCGCGGGGACCGCGTCGGCCTCCTCCTCCCGAAGTCCGTCGAGGCCGTCGTCGGCGTGTGGGGGGCCCTCCGCACCGGGGCGGCTTACGTCCCGATCGACCGGGCCTCCCCGTCGCAGCGCGCCGCGCTCATCGCGTCGAACTGCGGGATGTCGGCGCTGCTTGCCTCGACCGAGGCTTCCTCCGCGGTCGAGGCGATCCGCGCGGCGCGGCCGGGGCTCCCCGTCCTCCTGCTCCACGGCGCCGGTGCGGCCGGAGTCCCCCCCGCTCAGGTGGGACCGCTCCCCTCCCCCAACGTTCGCGACCTCGCCTACGTCCTCTACACGTCCGGGTCGACCGGCGTGCCGAAGGGCGTGATGGTGTCGCACGGCGCGGCCCTGTCGTTCGTCGAGTGGGCCGCCGCCCGCTTCGAGCTTCGTCCCGAGGACGTCCTCTCGAGCCATGCGCCTCTCCACTTCGACCTCTCCACCTTCGACCTCTTCGGGGCCGCCCTCGCGGGAGCGCGCCTCGTCGTCCTCGACGAGGAGACCGTCCGTTTCCCGATGGCCTCCGCAGAGGTCCTCGAGACCGAGAGGATCTCCGTCTGGTACTCGGTCCCGGGGGCCCTCCGGCGGATGGTCCGGACGGCCCGCCTCTCCGACCGGAAGCTCCCCGCCCTGCGGACGGTCCTCTTCGCCGGAGAGGTCTACCCCGCCGACGAGCTGCGGGCGCTGCAGCTCGCCCTCCCGCCGGGCACCGACCTCTACAACCTCTACGGGCCGACGGAGACGAACGTCTGCACCTACTGGCAGGTCCCCCCGGCGGGCGCCTGGACCTCGGCGTCGGTCCCGATCGGCATCGACTGCGAGAACTGCGAAGGCGTCGTCGTGAACCCGGAGCTGAAGCCGGTGCCCGACGGGGAGGCCGGGGAGCTCCTGGTCCGTGGCGGAACGCTGATGGAAGGGTACTGGGGAGATGCCGAGGCAACGGCGCGGTCGTTCGTCGCCGACTTCCTCCACCCCCATCTCTCCGACCGCCTCTACCGGACCGGCGACATCGTCCGCCGGCAGCCCGACGGGACCTACGCCTTCCACGGCCGCGTCGACCACATGGTGAAGGTGCGCGGCTACCGGGTGGAGCTCGGCGAGGTCGAGTCCGCCCTCCTGCGCGCCCCGGGAGTGACCGAGGCGGCGGTCGTCGCCGTCGAGCGGGACGGCTCGGGAGGCCGTGAGACGGAGCTCGTCGCCTTCGTCTCGGGCGAAGGTCCGGACCCGGGCCGCGAACGGGACCTCCGGCGCCACCTCGCGGCTCACGTCCTCAAGTACATGGTCCCGGCGGAAATCCGCTTCCTCAGGGAGTTCCCCGCCACCTCGAGCGGGAAGGTCGACCGCCAGGCACTCAAGGCCCTCGCCGGCCGTCCGGGGCCCGAAAGCAGCGGGGCGCCGGCGGGCCGAGCCCCGTCGGGCGAAAGCCCGGGAGAGACGACATGAACGTACTCGATTCCCTCAGGCGGTTCCTCGCGAACGAGCTCCGCGTCGCCGACGCGGCGACGATGGACCCGGACCTCGCCCTGGTCCAGAGCGGAGCGATCGACTCGATCGAGCTGATGCAGGTCGTCGGCTTCCTCGAGAAGGAGTTCGGCATCGAGGTCGACGACACGGAGATCCTGCCGAAGAACCTCCGGAGCCTCTCGCGGATCACGGCCTTCGTCGAGGCCAAGCGCGCGGGAGTGAGCCCGGGCTCCGCGACCTGAGCCTGCGGAGCCTGAACGTGCGACGCACCCGTCTCCCGTTCCTCGCCGCCGCGCTCCTCCTCCCGGCTCGTCCCGTACCTGCGGACGCGCCGGCGCGAAGCCAGTGGGTCCTGGCCACGGCGAAGGCCACGGGCCAGGGCGGGGAGCAGTTCGTCAGCTCGCTCCGGATCGTCAACCCCGGCGCCGAGACCGCGAACGTGAAGGTGACCTACCTCGCCCAGTCCCTCATCGACGGCTCGAACACGGCCTCCGGGGACAACACCGGCGCCGCGACGGCTCTCCTGACCGTCGCCGGGGGCGAGACCCTGGCCGTGGAGGACGTCCTCGGCACGCTCTTCGGAGCCGGCCTCGCCCCCTTCGGGGTCCCCGCGGGCGGGCTTCACGTGACCTCCGACCGGCCCGTGTCGGTGCTCTCCCGGACCTTCGTCGCCAACGCCAGGAGCTCGACCGGCGTGCCGGGCACGTACGGCTTCTCGATTCCGGCCCAGGTCGAGGACCAGGCCGTCTCGCCGGGCGACACCGCTTTCGTCTCCTACGTCGCCGCCTCGCCGGACGCGCGGTCCGGGTTCCGCTCGAACTTCATCATGCTCAACACGTCGAGCAGCCCGGCCGTGGTGAACGTCGACCTTCGAAAGGGCGACGGGACGTCGGTCGGCAACCGGGACTACGGCCTCGGGAAGCTCTCCGCCGCCCAGGCGGGCAACCTCTCCGGATCCTTCGGCTACGCCGGTCCCGACACGAACCTCACCGCCGTCGTCACCGTGAAGAGCGGTGGCCCGGTCGTCGTGGGGTGCTCGATTATCGACAACGCCATCTCCTCCATCGCGTACGCCCCGCCCTCCAAGGTCACCTTGCCCAATGACGGCGTCTTCGGGCTCGCGCTCGAGGACGGTCCCTACAACGTCTCGAGCGCCCGCCTCGACATCCGGAACGCGCTCCCGGTCTTCCTCGGCGGGGCGGTGGTCGTCGAGTGCCGGCCGTCCGACCCGGACCCGGACGCCCGCGATCCGCGGTACATCACGTTCCTCGGCTCCGGAGACGGAAGCGGATACCCGCCGAACACCACGTTCACGAAGGAAGCGGACGGAGGCTTCACCATCTCAGGCCAGGACGAATTCCTCGCCATCTCGGGCCGCATCCGGAACGAGGTGGACGGCGGAGTCTCCGGGAGCCTCACCTTCACGACCACGCCCGGCTACGCCCGCTGTCCCGGGCAGACGAAGACCTACGCGTTCCGGGGCGCTCGGGGTTCGTCCCGCCCTTCCGCGGACTGACCGCTCGGGCTCGTCCCTCCGGCGCAGGTCGAAGCCGCGCCGTCCGCTTCGGGTCAGGGCCTTCAGCGCCGCTCGGCGCGGCCCGGACTCCCCTGGTCGGAGTCGGCCCTAGCGGTCTCCTGCTGGCCGTAGTCCGCGAACCGCTCCAGCACCCTGCAGATCTCGGCGTCCGCGAGGAGGACCGGCTCGTCGATCTGTCGGGCTCGCCAGTACTGCTCGCAGAGCGTCTCGAGCTCCACGGCGAGGTCCAGCGCTTGGCGCAGATCGCGGCCGAAGACGAGCATGCCGTGGTTCGCCAGCAGGCAGGCGCAGCGCCCCTCCAGCGCGGCGACGGCGTTCCTCGAGAGCTCCTGCGTTCCGAACGTGGCGTAGTCGGCGCAGCGGATCGATCCGCCGCCGAAGCGCGCGATCATGTAGTGGAACGGCGGGATCCCGCTGCGCAGGCAGGCGAGCGTGGTGGCGAACGACGAATGCGCGTGCAGGATGGCGCCGGCCTCTTCGCGGGCTTCGTAGATGTCCCGGTGGAAGCGCCATTCCGAAGACGGCCTGCGCGCTCCGCACCAGGAACCGTCGTTGCGCACGAAGACGATGTTGTCGGGCAAGGTCTCGTCGTAGGCCATCCCGGTCGGAGTCACGAGAAATCCGTCGCGCCATCTCGCGCTGACGTTGCCGGCGGTGCCCCGGTTGAGGCCGAGAGCGTTCATCGCGCGTGCAGCCGCGATCACCCCGAGGCGCAGCTCGTCCTCGGTCGAGCTCTGCTCGGCAGCCAGAAGGCGGACCGGACGGTGCTCCGAGCTCATGGGCGTCGGGATCCCGGCGAGACTCTGCGACGAACCGAAGGCCCGCCCCATGCCTCGGCAGCCGGGGACTCCGGATCAGGGCTCGTCGGTTGCGAACGCGTCTCGATGCCCCTATTGTCCCACATGTGCATCAACAGGGACGCCTCCTCGAAATCAAGCATCGCTTGATCGCAGCCCCCCTGCCGTGAACGAAGCTCGCGAGACCGGCGGGCCCGCCGAGCGTTCGAACCCGGGATCCTCTTGGACACGCTGGAGAGACCGGATGCGGGACGCCTCCGCTCTCCATCCTCGCCTGCGACGACCCAGGGCCTACCTGAACTGGCTGAGGGCCAACTACGAGCTCCTGACTCGTGCCGGGAAGATCCGCGCCCGGCCTCTGAAGCTGACGTTCGACCCGACGAACTACTGTCAGCTTCGCTGTCCCCTCTGTCCCACGGGAGCCCGCGTTCAGGACCGCGATCGCGGACGGGCGCAGAGGCACGTCTTCGAGCACCTGATGGACGAGGTCGGGGACTACGTCTTCCTGATCGACTTCTTCAACTGGGGCGAGCCGCTGCTGAACGAGTACGCCGAGGAGCTCGTCTCGATGGCGAGCCGACGCGGGATACTGACGTTCCTCAGCTCGAACCTGAGCATCCCGATGACCGACGCGCGCGTGGGGCGGCTCGTCGACAGCGGTCTGAGCCAGCTCATCGTGTCCCTCGACGGCGCGACCGCCGAGACGTACGGCACGTATCGGCGGCAGGGACGGTTCGACCTCGTAATCGACAACATGAAGCGGGTTCTCGCGGCACGCCGCGAACGCGGCGTCGCGCACCCGAGAGTGAACTGGCAGTTCCTCGTGTTCCGGTTCAACGAGCACGAGATCGGCGCCGTCCGCCGCATGACCGAGGACCTCGGCGTCGACAGCGTCACCTTCCGGGCGCCCTTCCTCGACGAGGGTCGCGTACCGCTCTCGGAGCGGGACAGGTCGGCGGTCGCGAGCTGGGCGCCCACGCTCGTCGAGTTCAATCGCTACGACGAGAGCAGTCCGGCGCACACGGTCGGTCCACCGCGCCCGCGCTGCGGGTGGCACTACATGTCCTCCGCGATCAACTGGGACGGGAGCGTGGCCCCCTGCTGCACGGTGTTCGAGAAGCGAGATGACTTCGGCCAGCTGTCGGGAACGGGCGGCGACTACATGTCCATCGTCAACAACGACCGGTACCGAGCCGTGCGGGACGGCTTCGCGGGTCGGCCTTCGAAGGCCGAAGGCCTCGTCTGCCTCAAGTGCCCCACGCCCTTCCTGATGGACTATCACTCCCACCTGAATCGACAGATTCTCCTCTATTCGTCGGCGAGCCTGCTGGACGCCCTCCGCCATCCCGTTCGCCGCTTCCGGGCGAGGCGGACTCGGGTGGAGGTGCTTTCGGCCGGCGAGCCCGTCGCCGCCCCTCTCGACGCCGACGTCGACGCCGCGACGCTCCGGACCTAGCACTCCGACGCTGGCCCGCCGGCCCCCGCCTGCTTCGGCGAGGCAGGGCCGGCGGGGCGCGACGAACCCTCGCCGGAAGGGGCGCCCCTCCTCCGGCCCGGGCGCCCGGCGCGCCGGCTCGTCAGGGCGCCCACCCGCCGAAGATGTAGCTCAGGTTCAGGGGGATCGGGACGAGCTGCTTGAAGTAGACGTCGATGAACTGGGCCAGGTGCGCGACTCTCGTCTTCGGGACGAAGACGATGTCCGACGGGAGGAGAGCCACGTCGTTGCGGCTCACTCCCTCCTTCAGGCCGCCCCGGAGGTCCAGCGTCATGAAGAGCGGCTCTGTCGTCCCCTGGTTCCTCAGGATGACGACGTTCTCGAGTCTGGCCGAGCTCTTGGCTCCTCCGGCCTCCAGGATCGCCTGTAGCGCCGTAACGGTGCCCGGGGGGCGGATGACGCCGGGGGTGAGGACCTCTCCGCCGACGTAGATCCGTCGTCCCGCGAACTCTTTCACCACGACGGCGACCTCCTGATCGCGAAGGGTCCGGGCGTAGCGCTCGGAGAGGACATCGCGCAGGTCCGCCGGCGTCTGCCCCTCCGCCAGCACCTCTCCCGCGATCGGGAGCGAGATCCGCCCGTCGGGCCGGATCGAGACCGTCTCGTTCAGCTCCGGCGTGTAGAAGTGCTTGATCTCGAGGACGTCCCCGGCCTGGAGACGGTACTCGGGCGGCGGGGCCGCCGGACCGATCGCGACCCCGTGGGGCGAGACGACCAGGGAGCTGGCCGGCCGGGCCGCAGCTCCGTCCGACGTGCAGCCGAGGGACCCGGTCACGAGGACCGCGGAGGTGAGGAGGAGCGCGCGGGTTTCTGCTCTCATGTCGTCAGTCGTTCCTGTCTCAGTTCGCGCCGGTGCCGCGCAGGACGGCGGGCAGGGTTTTCAGGATGATCTCGAGGTCGAGCCCGAGCGACCAGTTGTCGATGTACTCGAGATCGAGGTCCATCCACTCGTCGAATCCGATCTCGTGCCGGCCGTTGACCTGCCAGATACAGGTCAGGCCCGGCTTCACGCTGAAACGTCTTCTCTGGGCTCGCTTCTCGAACTTCAGAAAGTCGCGGACGGGCAGGGGTCGGGGCCCCACGAGGCTCATGTCGCCCTTGAGGACGTTCCAGAACTGTGGCAGCTCGTCCAGGCTCAGCTTCCTCAGCGCCCGCCCGAGCCGCGTGACGCGCGGGTCGTTCTTCATCTTGAAGGCCGCACCGGCCACCTCGTTGCTCGCCTCCAGCTCCCTCATCCGGGCCTCGGCCTCCGGGACCATCGTCCGGAACTTCACGATGCGGAACCGCTTCATCCCCTGTCCTACCCTCTCCTGGAAGAAGAGGACGCTCCCGCGGCTGTCGAGACGGATCAGGGCGGCGATCAGGAGAAAGAGCGGGAAGAGGAGGACGAGGGCGGCGAAGGAGACGGCGATGTCCAGCAGCCGCTTGACGACGAGGAAGTCCGAGGAGGACATCGGCGGCTGGAGGGTGATCATCGGCAGGTCGTCGAGGTGATCGACGGTCGCCTTGGAAAGCCTGAGCTCGAAGAGGCTCGTCGGGATCCTCACCATGAGCCCGCGGTCCTCGGCCGCCGCGATGATCCGCGCGATCGTCCTGTACTGCGACCGGACCGGCAGCGCGATGATGACTTCGTCGGCCGGAAGGCTCGCGAGGATCTCTTCCACCGACTCCAGGGAGCCCAGGTGGGTCTCTCCTTCACAGGTCGAGGGACCCGTCGGCGGGATGTCGTCGATGTACCCGAGCAGGTGATAGCCGAGATCGGAACGCTTCCGGATCTCGGCCCCGAGGAACAGCCCGCGCGGCCCGCAGCCCACGATCACGAGGTGCCGGAGGTTGCGCCCCCTCTGGCGGATCTTCCCCAGGAAGAACCGGACGGCCGTCCGAAGAAGGAGCGTGCCGGCCAGGGCGAGCCCGAAGAAGAGGAGGAGGAACGATCGCGAGACGAACGAGACCGAGAGGAAGAGCGAGAGGCTCCCGAACACGAGGGTCCCGAGGGCGGTCGCGCGCGTGACGGCCCAGGCTTCCGCGATCAGCCACCCGATCCGGTGAGAGCGGTACAGCCCCTGCGTGCGGAAGCAGAGGTGCCAAGCAAAGGCGAAGAGCAGCGCGCGTGCGACGTCGGCGAGCTGGACGCGGGTGGCGAGCAGGGAGCGGACGTCGCTCGCGCTCGTCAGTCCGGTCGTGACGGCGTAGACGACGCCGAACGCCCAGGCCACGACGCCGAGGTCGGCAACGACATAGCACGCGAGGAGCAGCCTCCGCTTGACGCTCAGCATCGCGTCCACCCCGGAGATACGGCCGGCCTCCGCGCCCGCCTACGGCGGCGGCGGGTCCCGGCGGCCGGTCCCGGCGGCCCGGAGGGGTCGGGCCCGACACCGCTCGACCTCGACTCCTGGAATCCGACCGGGTCCACCCGAGACTACCCTTCGACCGGTGTGACGACCCGAATCGAGGTCGCCACGTGACGCGGGCAGATGGCGTTCCGACGGCACGACGCACCGAAGGGACTCGTCGACGCGGTCCGAGGCTTCGTGCCCCGCGCATCGCTTCGTGGGTCGACGCGCAGGTCGGCTTCCAGGCGGGAGCGCCTGGTCACGGTCGGGCCGACGATCGCTCCTGAGCACATCTCCATCCTCGGATTCGTTCCCCCCAATCCTCTTGTCCCGCTTGTTCAGTTGCGACTGTAACTCAAATTGCGCGCTAATGCCTAGCCCGCCGCCTCCGGTCGCGACCCGGCAACCGGGGATCGACGGAATCAGGCCTTCCGTGTCGCGGTCTCGCGCCAGGTGCGCACGCTCGCCTCCGGCGAGCGTCTCGTCACTTCCGGCCGCGCGCCTGGGAGTTCCGGGACCCGGGGCCCGGCTCTGCCAGCGCCGACTGCGCGAGCTCCTCGAACCGGCGTGCACGACCCGCCTCGAGCCCGGCCTCCACGTCCAGCCGGGGCTGCTCGCGCCGGAGCCTCGCGAGAACGCGCTCCACCTCGAGGCGGTGGTCCTGACGGTTCCCCGGATGCGCGAGGACGTGCCCGAGGAGCTCGAGG
>ERZ1645192.989-NODE-989-length-24036-cov-5.304366_pt1 | contig 24036 bp, 18 predicted proteins | sample MGYA00575354_ERZ1645192 | MGnify/ENA primary metagenome ERZ1645192 (study PRJEB40844, sample SAMN11349763) | freshwater sediment metagenome | isolation source: river sediment | host: Sediment | place: India: Faizupur Khadar , New Delhi | collected 2017-02-21 ... | reverse complement strand
CAGCAAAATGAGCGCAGACACAGCTAAATCTTTTAAGAAAAGGAAGAAAAGAAAAGCTCAGGCTGACGGAACTGAAGTGGAAATTGAAGTAAATGTTATAAACGTTTCCGAATTTATCTCAACTTCAGAACTTGCGAATAAAATAGGCGTATCTGTAACAGATATTATTTCCAAATGTTTTTCGATGGGTCTGATGGTTACGATCAATCAGAGACTTGACAAGGAAAAGATCGAGCTTATTGCGGCTGAATTCGATACCGATGTTGAATTCGAGAGTGAGTATGATGATGACTTCTTCTACGAGGATGAGCATGAAGACCCAAGCCTTCTGAGAGAGAAAAATCCTATTATAACGATTATGGGGCATGTCGATCACGGAAAAACATCTCTGCTTGACTATATCAGGAATACAAAGGTAGTTGCGGGAGAATCCGGCGGTATAACCCAGCACATCGGAGCCTATGTAGTAGATTATAAAGATAAAAACCTTACTTTCCTTGACACTCCCGGACACGAGGCTTTTACGGCTATGAGATCAAGAGGGGCGAAGATAACCGATATAGTTATTATAGTCATAGCCGCGGATGACAGAGTCAATGCCCAGACGAACGAGGCTATTGACCATGCGCTTCTCGCAGAAGTACCGCTTATATTCGCAATAAACAAAATGGATAAATCAAGTGCCGATGCCGAAAAAATAAGAACCCAGCTGTCACAGAGAAATATTCTTGTCGAGCAGTGGGGCGGTAAATATCAGTCGGTTGAGATATCCGCAAAAACAGGATTGGGAATCGAAGCGCTTCTTGATGCGATCTTATTAGAAGCGGATATGCTTGAATTAAAAGCAAACCCATTCTGTCAGGCGATCGGAACTGTGATCGAATCAAAACTTGACAAAGGATTCGGAGCCGTTTCGACGATACTTGTTCAGAAAGGAACTTTGAAGATCGGGGATACTTTCGTCTGCGGTCAGACTTACGGAAAAGTAAGAGCGATGCTGAATGAAAGAAGAGAGAATGTTTTCGAGGCTAAACCGGCTTATCCGGTTCTGGTGCTCGGTTTCTCGGGATCACCAAACGCGGGTGATTCGTTCATTGTCGTTGACAACGAGCAAAAAGCAAAAATGATAGCCGGAAGAAGAGAGCAGATCAACAGAGCTCAATCAAGGCATAAGGTAAGTATAATTACGCTTGATAACGTATCCGAGCAGATCAAACTTGGAGATGTTCAAACGCTGAATCTTATAATAAAAGGCGATGCAGACGGTTCTGTCGAAGCTATAAGCGATACACTGATGAAAGTTTCGAGCAGCGAAGTGGGAGTAAAAATTCTATCTAAGGGCGTAGGGGCTATAACTGAAGGAGATGTTCTTCTTGCTGAGGCATCAGGCGCGATAATTCTCGGATTCCATGTAAGGCCGAACCTGAAAGCAAAAGATCTTGCCCAGCAGAAGAAAGTCGAGATCAGGATATACAGCATTATTTACGATCTGTTCCAGGATGTTAAGAACGCTCTTGAAGGTATGCTTAAACCATTGATAACAGAAGAACTTCTTGGGACGGCGGAAGTCCGCCAGATTTTCAAAGTTCCGAAGCTCGGAACGATCGCAGGCTCATACGTTCAGTCGGGAAAAGTGATCAGGAACGCTATGCTCAAAGTGATCAGAGAAGGAATAGAGGTTTATCAGGGAAAACTGACTTCGCTGAAGAGGATGAAAGACGATGCCAAAGAAGTTGCGTCCGGATTTGAATGCGGTATCGGAATTGATAATTTCAATGACTTTAAAGAAAACGATATTATCGAAGTATTTGAATACAAAGAAACACAGAGGAAACTTGACTGATGACAGGCTCGAAAAGAATGAACAGAATATCCTCGGAATTAAAGAAAACCATTTCTAAGATAATTTTTAACGATATAAATGTCGAAGAACTGAAATTCGCCTCGATCAATCATATTAAAATGAGCCCGGATCTTTCTGTAGCCAATATTTATTTCACTTCGATAAGAACTTCAAAAACCGAGCTTGAAGAAATCGAGAAACTTTTCAGATTGAACAATAAGAGCATAAGAATGAAGATACCAAAGTACTTAAGCCTTAGGATAGTTCCTGAATTAAGGTTCTTCTATGATGATACGCTAGAAAATGTATTCAGGATCGAAGCACTGCTGAATTCGATCAAAAAAGATGAGGAAGCGACTTAAATGTCGCTTTTTCTTTGGGGAGAGGAAATCATTATGGCAAATAAAGAACAGGCAGAAGCGATTGGTGATTTTTTAAAAGAAAAAGATGACTTTCTGATCACTGCCCACCACGCTCCGGACGGAGATAATCTGGGCGCCTGCATAGGCATGTATCTGGCATTAACGGAAAACGGGAAAAAAGCAGTTATAGTAAACGAGGACAGATTTGTCGAAAGGTTCGCATTCTTATTAGAAGAGAATAAATCCCCCTATATAAAATACTCTGATGAACCGGGCGGCGGAAAATACAAAAATGTGATCATTCTCGATACCGCGAAATTCGACAGAATAGGGAAAGTATCGAATATAATAGCAGAGGACGCAGAGATATTAAACATTGACCATCATCCTACCAACGAAATGTTCGGCAGCCTGAATTATGTTGACAGCAAAGCGGCATCTGCGTCGGAACTGGTTCACGAGATCTTAAAGGGCAGCGGTTTTTCAATAAGCAGAAGCGTATCTGACGCCCTTTTAAGCGGGCTTTTGTCTGATACAGGCGGGTTAAGATTTGAAAATACTAATGTCAGGACAGTAAGAAACGTTTTGGAATTTATGTCTTACGGTTCAAATCTGGCAGATCTGACGGACAGGATATTTATGAGGCTGAGTTTTTCTGAAACTGTAAAAGTAAGCGAGATCGCATCCAAAATAGAGCTGTTCAGAGATGAAAAACTTGCATTAGCTTATAATGATCAGGAAAAAAATCCGCTCCTGGAAAATGAGCCTGTTCTTATGATACTCAGTTCGATCGAAGAAGCTGAAGTATCGATTTTCGTAAGAAAGAACGGCCATGATTTTTATAAGATAAGCATCAGGTCGAAAGGGGATTTCAATGTCAGCGAATTTTCTGAGGGATGGAATGGCGGCGGGCACAAGAACGCGGCAGGGATAAAATTCTACGGTTCATACGAAGAATTGAGGAACGGACTGCTCAAAGACCTGAGGGAAAAATGCTTAAAATATTATAGGAAATGAAATTCAGATAATTGATAAAAATAATTTACCGCAGGAATTGAGCGCAGACGGGTTTGTCATGCTCATAGATAAAGAAGCAGGCTGGACAAGTTTCGATGTGGTAGCTAAACTAAGAAACATTCTGCGCACAAAAAAAATAGGTCATGCCGGGACTCTGGATCCTTTTGCTACAGGTCTTCTTCTTTTGCTGGTAGGTAAAGCTACAAAGATACAGGAAGAGTTAACAGGCTCGGATAAGTTGTACGAAGCAGAATTAAAACTTGGTGAACGGACCGACACATTTGATCCTACAGGCACAGTGACTGCGACTTCCGACAAGAAAGTGGGCAAAGAAGATATCGTATCGGCTGTTATGGGTTTTTCCGGAGAACAGCTTCAGCTTCCGCCTATGTTTTCGGCTATTAAAAAAGACGGAAAGCGGCTGTACGAATCAGCGAGAAAAGGCATAGAGATCGAGAGAGAGCCCAGGAAGATAACGATCCATTCGTTAGATGTTTTAGAAATTGAAAAGGATAGGGTCAGGATACTGGTTAATTGTTCCAAAGGAACTTACATCAGAACTCTGGCCGATGATATCGGCGAAAAGCTGGGTACTTATGCGCATCTTAAAAACTTAAGGCGGATTTCAATAGGAAGTTACCGGGTTGAGAATGCTTTTACTATCGGGGAAATAGGCGGGATAGTTCACAATATCAGAAACTCCGGCATCAGTTATGGTCCGTAAGCAGTTTCCGTAGCAAATCCATATTTATATTCGGACATGTTTTACCCTGTTCCGCAGCAGTATCGAATTCGTAATGACCCTTGATCGAATTTATCGCGAATTTAAGCTTCAGGGTATTTACGAGCTTTTTTAATGAGGCGAACTGATTATAAGTAAAATTTCTGTCTCCGACAAGGCAGATCCCTATAGTGTTTTCGTTATGAAGCCTGACGTGAGCGCCTTGAACTTCAACCGGGCGACCTTTCTCGATCTTTCCGTCGGAAAAGAAATCAGGCCTTTTTTCATGCCATGATTTTTTTAAAGGGTACGCATTAAGTATAATAAAATGATACCCGACATCATCCCAGCCCCGCTTTTTGTGCCATCGTTTTAAAATCGTCCTGTTCCCGTATTCGGTCGCGCTGCAGTGAATAACGATGGTATCTATTTTTCTGAGGGTCATTTCTTGAACCGCATTTTCAGATTGTTTACGATGTCCTTAAGCAGCTTTATGTCGGCGTCTTTCATTATGGAGTTTTTAATGTTCTGGGGAGAATTGGCATATATTTCACCGTTTATCTTGAGAGACAGTTTTGTAAATAGAAGGAACGAATTGTTATCCTGTTTAATGTAGAACAGATATTTAGCCATAGCTGTCGAATACTTTTGGGCGAGATTGGAATATCCTTTTCCGTAAAGAAGGATTATATCCTGCAGAAACTGGCTGACAGTATTCGAGTAATCTTTATTGAAGTTAAGGGACAGGAAAAGATTGGTTCTGTTGAAAAGAGGAGCGTTCTTGTCGTAGTTTTCCATCAAAGCATAAACATGATCAAAGTCAACAGGTTTGCCGTCAGTTATCCGGTTGATAATGTCTATCAGAAGGTCATTTGAAAGCACATCTTCCTTAACACCGGTTCCAGACTGCATCTCCTCCCTGGTTTTATAGATAAGGTCCAGGAATCTGTCTTCTGTTATGCACAGCTCTCCAAAATACTGGCGCGTGTATTCGAAAATCTCGTTTATCGTATTATTTTTCAGTAAAGATCTTATGTAGAAGGACAAGCTTTCTGTGTCTTCTCCATTTTTAGAGTTGTTCATAGAGATTATGTAAGCTGTCAGATACTCCATCTTGTCATTAAATTTCCCGGCTTCGTAATAAAGATCAATTATATTCTGATAAACAGTGGAAATACTGCTCCGGATGCCTGTCTCAATGTTAATAAGCATAACAAGGTCGTTGATTATTTCCTGAATAGGGTCCTCGAGCTTGATCCTGATCTTGGATCTGTGCTCGATCAGGCTGATTATACTGAATAAAAAGCTGTAATTCACATCGAACACGAAAGCTTTATTGGCCTCTTCAACAGCCTTTCTGAGCATATTGTGTTTTTCAAGATATGTCGAGTACGCGTTCCGCGTAAAGAAAAGGAAGACTGGGAATCTGTTCTCATGGCAGAACTCGAAAGTTTTCTGAAAAAATCTTTCGATATAGTCGGAATAGTCTAATTTCTCATAATGGAAGCACATGATCAGGTATGCTCTTGCCGCATAGACCTTGTCATCGGAATTTTTCAGCTGGTTGAATATCTCAAGAAGGAGATTCTCGAATTTTTTCGGGTCATTTCTTAAACTCTCGGCTCTCCGGTTGTATATGTCATACATGCAAAGGTATGAATTAACTGTTTTAAGCGACGGAATATTTGATGTGTAATTTAGAAGCTCATCAAGATAGTTATACTCTTTTCTGTGGTTGTAAGCCTGATGCATTACATACACCATCAGGTCGATCATAACAATCCTTTTATTCTTATCCTCAAGATGTTTTTTATTCTTCTCGATCAGTTCTATAGCCTGATCGAAATTCTCGGCGAAGTTCAGGCTGATCAGATTTACCGCATCGGTTTCAAAATCGAAAGAAGCCGGGATGCTGTATCTTGACAGCACGCTACGGTATTCTTCAATAAAATGCTGATTGGATTCAGGCACCAAATGTTTGAATATGAGGTAGATGACCTCGTAAAGCAGCTGAAGCCTGATCTTGTCAGGTATGGTAACTTTATATATAATGGTCTGATAAAAATCGATCAGGTTCGAAATGTCCCTTGTTTTGAGCAGACCGTTCTTAACGATCTCGATCTTATCAAGAAGATCAGAATCAACGTTGTGGCCGGCAAGGTTGTGAATGAACCTGTAAAGCCTTCTGGTGGTATCTTTCTGATCGACATTGTTGAGTACAAGCGCTGAGATCTTTCTGTGAAGGTGTTTAAGCTCATCTTCGCTGGAAACTTTCAGCACCATTCTTTTGAGCAGATCCTCCGTAATAGAGAATGAGTATGGATTTTCGCTGTGGGTCTTTATGAAATAGTTCTCATAGAGATTGTCGATAGTATCTTTTACTATTCCTATACCAAGGTCGGTTATTCCGGAAATATTTTCATAAGTAAGCGGCACGAGCGATACAGACAGTACTTTAAGCACTGAAAGTTCTTCCGGAGACAGTCGGTCCGGTTTAAAATCGATTTCTTTACTTATAAAATCGTTCAGAAGCGTTTCATATTTGGATGAAGCCTGATAGGAGTATCCGCTGTATGTTCTTATTATTATGTTGTTCGCGTATAGCAGCTTTAGTATATCAATCAAGCGCTTTATGCTGTTGCCCGTAACATTCTGCAGCTTAGAATAAAAGAACTCGGGAATATCTTTGAGGTTAGAGAAATATGTGTTAACGATCTTTTTTATCTGCTCAAGAGTTAGATTAGGCACATTTACCGTTACTCTGTCTTCATTAGGTGCACTAAGGATGTTATAAAGTGCTTTTCTGTTGTTTTTGATCTTCCTCGGATTAATTGTACAGATAAAGAACAGATTTACTTCTTTGTAGAAGTTTGCCAGCATAAAATTAATAAAATCAAGAGAGTATTTGTCCGCATATTCTATATTGTTCAGCGCGATAACCAGCAGATTATTCGGAGAAACATCGTTAAGGAATTTTTTTGAGACCTCTTTTAGTTCCGGGATTTCGGAAGGCTTTATCTCGTCTGTCGCATAGAACAGCCTGTCTATCACAAGCGTGTTCGGCTGACCGTTCCTTACTATTTTACCGACTGACATAATGAGATTTTTGAATGGTTCAAGGTTATCGCTTTTAGGTTTCTCAAGAAAATCAATCTTGTAGAAATCATGGTTCGTAAGCTGACAGTGGATCTTGAATTCGTCCACAAGCTTTTTTTTGCCGGAACCCGATTCTCCCGAGATCACTATAAAAGGTCTTTTACCTGATTTTTCTTTTGAAGAGTTAAAAACTGACAGTATTGTTTTATATTCATTTTCTCTGAAGATCGTTGTATCCGAGAAAGTCGATTTTGTATCGTAGGATGCTATTACGCCGAATTCTTTATGGAAAATGCTGTTCATGGCTTCGATCGCTTCGTTCGCCGATTTATATCTTGCCACAGGCTCAACATCGAGAAGCTTTCTTAGAAAGACTTTAAAATCGTGATCCTCTATTTTGTTTAATTTTTCAAGAAGGATGGATTCGTCGAATTTGACCCTTTTATCGAAATACTCGTGTATTGTTGAAGACGGAGTGTAAACGAATTCTGAATTGAGAAGATTGGCAAGCAGAAGTCCCGCGGAGAAAAGATCGCTTCTCGAATCTATCGTGCTCATTCCCTTGATCATCTCGGGAGACATGTAATTAAGAGTTCCTGCGTAGTTAAAATTGGGCGTGTCGAACTGAGTTGTCAGTCCGAAATCCGTGATCTTTACCGTAAAACCGTCAAATTCCTTTTTGACGAGTACATTGTTGGGGGAAATATCGTAATGGATGAAGTTGTTCGAATGGAGATAGCTGAGCCCGCTTAGGAGCTGGTAAAAAGATTCCAGTTTCATCTCTTTTGAATTGTAAAGCTGATTGAATGTGATGTAATTCCCGTCTGGTATGTACTCAAGAGTAAAATAATAATTTCCGAGATCGGGATCATAGCCGAAGTCGTAAACTTTTGCTATATTCTTATGGTTTAAAGAGCACATCAGCCTGAATTCGTTTTTCAGACGCTGGATCTTTTTCTGGGTAGAATGTCTGTTAAGAAGTTTAAGCGCGAGTTTGCTTCCGTTGTAATCCTCTACCAGATAAACCGTGCTGGAACCGCCTTTACCGAGCTTTCTGATTACATTGTACTTGTTGTCTATTGTGTTAAGTTCCGGGCTTTCCAAGATAGTATCCTACATTTTTTCGATTTGCGGTATTCCGAGCAGTTCCATGCATCGTCCGTAAACGGTTCTCAGCGTGGAGATCAAAAATGCCCGGGAGTTTAAAATATCTGCGTTCTCGCCAACAACCCTGTTGTTCTGGTAGAATCTGTTGAAGCATTTTGACAACTCGATCAGGTAGTTGGAGATCACAGAAGGTTCGTTTTCATCACAAGCCTGCAGAACTTTACTTTCAAATCTGTCGATACATCTTATCAGCTCATAAGAAAACTCATCTTCAAGAAGTGCGGTATCGTACTTTCCGCTGATAAGTCCTGCTTTCTCGAGAATATTCAGGAGCCTTACATACGAGTATTGAATATGCGGACCTGTTTCACCGTCAAATGACAGTGTTTTATCCCAGTCGAATTCGATATTTTTTATCCTTGATACCGAAAGGTCATTAAATATCACTGCGCCAATTCCAATTTTATCCGCAGTCGTAAATTTATCGGCTATATCCGCGTTACGTTCTTCGATTATACCAATGACTTTGTCCCTTGCCCGGTCAAGAACTTCGCTGAGAGGAACAATATTGCCTTTCCTTGTTGACATCTGAACATTCGGAAAACTCAATCTTCCGAATTTAATGTGGCAGAATTTTCCCTTTGATCCCGGATCGAACATTTCCATTACTTTAAAAACCTGTGCAAAATGAAGTTCCTGAGCCACATCTGTCACATACAGGATGCGGTAAGGATCGAATTCGGTAAGCCTGTACATTGCGGCGGCGATATCCCGTGTCGCATAGAGCGTAGCTCCGTCAGATTTTTTCAACAGGCAGGGAGGCATATTGTCGGTATCTTCAAATTTGACGACAAGCGCGCCTTCGCTGATCTCTGTAAGATTTTTATTCTCAAGTTTTTTTACTGTATCTTCAAGAAACGGGATATAGAATGATTCACCTGTAATATGGTCAAATTTTACATTCAGGCGGATGTAGATACCGTTGTACGCATCCATAGAAACTTTAATGAACAGCTTCCACCATTTTAAGGCTGTTTCATCGCCGTCTTCAAGTTTTTTGAACCAGACCCGGGCATGTTCTTCGTATTCCGGATGAACCTCTGCCTCTGTATGAAACCTTACATACATCTCGTTCAGAAATAGAATACCTTTTTCTTCTACTTCTCCGAATGATGACCACTGCTCAAGCGCCCACATCAGCTTTCCGAACTGGGTTCCCCAGTCCCCGAGATGGTTTACTCCTACGGTTCTGTAACCCAGAAAATTATAAATGTTGTAGATTGACTGTCCGATGATCGTTGATCTGAGATTGTGAATGCCCATATTCTTAGCGACATTCGGGTGTGAATAATCAATGACCACGGTTTTGCCGCGGCCTGTTTCTTTCATCTTATTGAAAAAAGATCCGGAAGCATACTTTTCCAGAACGAAAGATATGTAGGTTCTCTTATCGTATTTGAAATTCAGATAACCGTTGATATTTGAAACGCTCTCGAAAGAGCTGTCGTTAAAAAAAACGGTTCGAAATTCTTCAGCTATGAAATTAGGTGATTTCTTCAGCAGGGACGAGAATTTGAAGCAGGGTAAAGATATATCTCCGTGGTCAGGATTTTTAGGGTTTTCAAAAGAACTGACGCCTAAAGCTTCTTTTATTGAAGGATAGGCGCCGTTGAGTTTTTCGATTATTCGTATTTTAAGATCGTTCATTACACTCCGCTTGTTATATGGTCATGATCTCTTTTTCTTTTGCCGTGATCAAAAGATCAACATCTTTTATATATTTGTCAGTAAGTTTCTGAACATGATCCTTTTCGATATCGATCAGATTCTCGCTTACGTGTTCTTTTGTAAGTTTATCAAGCTCAGTATTGGCGTCTTTTCTGCTGGTTCTTATAGTTATCTTTGTGTTTTCGCCTTCCTTTTTGACATTTTTAACCAGTTCTTTTCTTGTTTCTTCGGTCAGTGCAGGTATCTGAATTCTCACCACGTTGCCGTCGTTCATCGGATTGAATCCGAGATTAGCATTTATTATACCTTTTTCAATGTTCTTAAGCTGTGTTTTATCCCAAGGCGTAACTACGATGGATCTCGGTTCCGGTATCGCTATATTTGCCACCTGATTTAACGGTACTAGAGCTCCGTACGATTCGACTTTAACCGGATCCAGAGTATGCGCATTCGCTTTTCCTGCTTTTATTCTTTCGAATTCATGTTTAAGATGCTCAATCGCTTTTTTCATTTTTTCTTCGCATTTTTCTGTGATCGGTTTTACTTTATCTGTTTCGTTGGCTGTCATTTGGTTCTCCTTGTAATTAGATTAATCGTTAATAAAATTTAAGATAAGGCAATGCCAAAGTCAATAGCTATCAACCGTTATAAGTGAAATAAATGATTGTTCCGATTATCAGAATTCCGGCGGCGGCCGCCAGCGCGATCTTCTGCCAGCTTAATGGTCTTTCTCCCTGAACTTCGCCGGTCCGGGCATTGACAAGGAACCTGAACAGCTTTCCGCCATATCTGTAAGCACTGACATAAACGGGAAGCAGAATGTGCTTAAATGTTATGTTCTTATAATCTGTGCTTACCTGCAGAATTCTCTGGTCATCCCCGCCTATGTCTATTCTTATATTTTCCCGGATCGCACTGTCCATTTTTACTTTGGCGGGTTCGAATCCTTCCTTCAGTCCGATCTGATACTTTTCTGTTACGAATCCGCTAAGATATTTTGAATCATAGGGTGCAAGATTATTCAGATCCCAAGGTTCCAAAGCATATACATATTCATCGGGAAGAGACCGTGAGGCCACAATAAGCACATCGTCGAAGTTTACTGATACCTGCCCGGTCACCGAAGTCCAGCGGGTTTTTCTTACCTGCCTGGTTTTCATTACTGATTTACCATTCACGGTTGTCGAGTATGTTTCGGTAACATAATAATATGTTCCTCTCTGTCCGGTATAATACGATTCAGTATCCGAGTCGTATGTCCAGTATGGAATGTAAACACCCTTAAAGTGTTCAAAATTCAAAGTCGCCTTTTTAAGCTTGTTGGGAGCGAACCAGAGTTTGTTTATCCAGTTGGTGAACAGTCTCTGGGCTTCATTTTTATCCAGCTTAAACGGCAGAATATATTTAGGCTGCAGCATCAGTTCGTCATGTGCGGAACTTATTATAAGCGGGGCTGAGCAGTATGGGCAGTATTCGGATCTGATATTGGGATCTACTGAAGAAGAAGCTCCGCACTGTTCGCACTTTACGAGATGAACGGTCACCTTATCGGAAGATTCCGAACTCTTATCAAGATAACCGTTAAAATCGAGTTCTTCGATTTTAACTTCGATCTGCGGAATCTCGTTTTCGGTATCGCAGTAATCGCATCTGATCCTGGTGGTTCCGGGTTTATATTTTAGTTCGGCTCCGCAGTTGGTGCAGGCGAACATGCTTCCCTGATTATTGCCGTTATCCGGATTTTCCATTTATACACCCGGTATCGGAGGAGGTACGCTGATTAGGACGGTATTTAATTCAGGAACATCTTTAGCCGCAGTCCATGCAGACATTCCTTCGCGCCATACCAGAGTATCTTTTTGGAGTTTTTTCTGCATTACGAGATTTTTTAAAGCAGACATATCATACGGACCGTCCTGTGCGCCATTGAATACAATAAAAAACTGAAGTGCGGGAGGTACCGGAGGCGGTGAAGCAGGCGAATTTGTACGGTTTGTATTGTTTGACATAGCCTGTCCCATCTGATTAGCCATGGCGAATCCCATACCCATTCCCATTCCGGCGCCGGCGGTTCCGCTTTCATTCGCAGCTGCCACTTCAATAGCTTTTGCTGTTTTAAGTTTAGTAAATTTATCAAGATCGATCTTGTCTAGCCTGGAAAGTTCGAATATCTCCTTTTTGATCTCATCAGGCATTGAAATGTTCTCGATTATAAATTTTGTTATCTCAATTCCGTACTTTTCAAATTCCGGAGATATAATCTTGAAAACAACATCGGAAGTTTCGTTTATGTCCGCCGCATATTTCTCGATCGGCAAATTAGCTTCGCCGACAGCATCTGTAAATCTTGCGACGATAAGGCTTTTCAGCTGTTCATTGATCTTCTCTGTCGTAAAATTTCCGTCCGTTCCGACGATCTCTCGTATAAAGGCAGGACCGTCCTTGACCCTCATTACATAAGTTCCGAAGGCCCTTATCTCGATCATTCCGAACCTGTTGTCCGAAAGCATCACTGCATTTTTTGTTCCCCATTTCTGGTCAGTAATGTTTCTTGTGCTTAGAAAATATACTTCAGCCTTGAACGGGCTGTTAAAGCCGTATTTCCAGCCTTTTAACGTAGCCAGTATCGGCAGGTTTTCAGTAGTAAGCGTGTACATTCCGGGTTTAAATACATCCGCTATCTGTCCTTCGTTCACGAAAACGGCCATCTGGCCTTCCCTGACCGTGAGTTTCGCTCCGTTCTTGATCTCATTCTGATATCTTTCGAAACGGTAAGCCAAAGTGTTGTTGGTCTGATCGAGCCATTCGATAATGTCTATGAACTCGTTTTTAGCCTTGTTTATGATCTTGTCCATTAGTCCCATTGCAGCACCTCTATTTTAGATAGAATTTATTAGAATAAGATATTTAAAACATGCTTTAAAATCAAGTTTTAAATTTTGACGCCAGATATATTGCCGGTACGCACAACATGACTGTGATCAGGCTTGAAATAATGTCAAAGTATATAGAACTGCCTAGGAAAGCAGGATGGATACGCTCTATATACTGCAGGATCGGGTAGTGTATGCATAAAATTATCAGAGAATTTTTACCTAAGTAATTAACCGCGCCTATTCTGACAATCTTTATCGAGATCACAGTGATAAATATTATCGCGCAGAAAGCAGATAAATAGAACAGAAAAACATTCCCGTAACTGTTTTCGAGAACGCTGACCCTTTCTATGCCTGACAATTTTAAATTAAATCTGTTGACGACATAGTTCAGATAACTCAGCAGAACGGAAATGTTGAAAACAGCTACAGCTGATAATTTATTAAACTTTTCACAAAAACCGTACCTTCCGAAAACATTTCCAGCATAGAAAAAAAGAGCCATTACCATGGCGGTTTCAATCTTGAACGGCATATCGGTTACCGTGCGGGATAAAAAATATCCTGATACGGATAAAGCAAGGACGATGATCATCCGTAAATATTCTGATTTAATCAGATTTATCAGCATGAACATAACAGAGAGTGAAAAAAGACACAAAAGGAACCACAAAGGACCGTTCTGAGGCACACTACTGTCAATGCCAGCTATCGTTCTAAATATATCAATGTAACTCTGTTTACCGGCCGGAACTCCTTTTAACAGACCGACAATTAAAAAGAACAGCCAGGTGAGCACGTTGAAAATTACGAAGGGGAGATATATTCTTCTGAGTTTGGATTTTAAATTTTCTAAAACAGGCTTATCTTTAAAAAAGTGTCCCGAGATAAAAAAGAACAGCGGAACATGAAAAGAGTAGATATACGGCGATCTTGGAAGAGTGGCATGACCAAGCACAACGAGGAATATTCCAAAGCCTTTTATGAAATCTATGTATTCAAGCCGTTTTGTTAGCACTAATCAACTCTTTCTCTTTTGAGAATTCTCTCTCAGCCGTTTTTTTAGAGACTGGTAAATTCTTTCCTGATCGTTCATTCGGAGAAGATTTTCAGAATAAACGGGATCGGAAATCGTTTTAGCGATACCCGCCAGTATCTGAACCTGTTTGCTTTCGTCCTTTGCAGGAAGAAGGATCATGAATATAAAATGAGCGGGAAGCCCGTCAGCGGAATCCCAGTCAACTCCGGGCGCAGATCTGCCGAATGCGATCACGGGATTTTTTAAGCCGTCGATCCTTGCGTGAGGAACCGCCAGCCCTCTGGCCATTCCTGTGCCCATCAGTTCTTCTCTTTCAAGAACTGTTGTATTTATCTCACCGCAGGTCAGTCCGGTTAATTTGGGAGTCACTTTTGAACAGAGCTCGGCAATAATATCATTTTTGGTAGTTCCCTGAAGTTCGGGAATGATCCCGTCTCTCATCAGATAAGCGCTGATGTTTAATAAAATCCTATGTCTGATAGACCATGAAAGCAGCGGTCCTACAAGAAGGGAGGACAGTATTGCGCCGAACACAAGCGCTACAAATGTAATTTCAGAAATTATTCCGGTCTCGAGCGCGAGCAGTCCGAGAATTATCTCCATTGCACCCCCGGTAATAAAAGCTATAGCCAGGGATAGTGAGTCCTCTTTATCCACTTTAACAAGTCTGGATCCGAGCCATGCTCCGCCAAATTTGCCGAGTACAGCCGTAGCGGTAAAAGCAGTTGTCATAAACAGGTCAAGATTGCTGATAAAATCGACTTTCAGGGCGATCGATGCAAAAAATATAGGCACAAATACTGAATGAACCATTTGTGAAATAATTTCCCGCGATCTTTCTGATATCTCGTGAGTGTTGCCGGCCATTATTCCCGCTATAAAAAAACCGATTATGGCATGTACGCCTATCCACTGGGTCACAGCCCCGCTCAATATAGCGAGAAGAGAAATGAAAGTAAGAATAGTTGCCGGCTGAGGAAGTTCCATCTTATATAATTTTTTAGTAGCAAAACCGACGAACCTGCTGCCTAAAGTAAGGCTGACAGCCCCGAAAAGCAATGCAAGACCGAGAGTTCTGAATACAGGAAGAAGGTCAGGATTGCCTTTCTGCGATACAAATCCTATATAAACTGCGAACATCAGCCATCCGATTAGGTCATTAACGATGAAAACAGAAAGGGTAAGGAGTCCGAAATCCGATTTTAATATCTCCATATCATGAAGCACTCTCGCAATAACTGCCAGAGCTCCGATCGACGCCGCAATAGCTATGAAAAGCGTAAAGGTAAGCTGATCTGAGGCAGGGCCTATATATTTTCCTAGATCCGGAAGCCAGAAAAAAGTCAGAAAAGTAGCGACGAACGGTACTGTAATTCCGACAATAGCTATTACGAAAGCTTTATTACCCTGTTTTACCGCGCTTGAGAGATTGACTTCAAATCCGGTCGCAAGGAGCAGGTACAGAAGTCCGACCCATGAAACTGTTTCAAGCATGTTCTGCTGGATGAGATCACTGGGAAATATCTTAGAGTGCAGATCGGGGAAATATCTTCCGAATAGAGTCGGACCAAGAATGATCCCCGCGAGAATTTCGCCTGCAAGTGAAGGCATTCCCTTCTTGTGAAATATACTTCCCAGTACTTTTGCGGTAGTCAGCAGAATGAATATCTGGATCAGGAATAAAAACACATGTTCTTCGCTAAGGTAATGCATCATTGCCTCATTTTTAGTACACTTTAAGAATATAGGTAAGTAAAGCTCATAAAAAAAGAATTTTTTTCATTATTTTATCGCTTTTTTAGATTTTTATAAATACTTTTAGCCGTTATGAAGAATTATAAAGAAATAATTGAAACTTTATCGGATAAACTCAGCGGGAACGGACTTTACTACAGCGGGAATGAATTCAATACGCTTGACAAGTCAAAGTATGATTCCTCTGACTTAAAAGTTCTTATATGCAGGCTTTCAACATACAGAGACACCGCTCAGTCTTTTACTCATCCGTTATTGTACAAACTGATCACGGGGATAGAGAATTGTTTCGCGGATATGGCGTATCTTCCGCCTCCCCCTGACATAGAAATATTCAGAAAAAACGGTATCCCGCTTCTTCTTCCGACAAAAACGAAAGCCGACCCGTTAAGTTTTGATGTTATAGCGGTCTCAAATTCGCTTGTACAGGAGCTTTTAAATATTGAAGTTCTCCTTAGGGAAAGCGGATTTGAAACGGATCATTCAATGCGTATCGGCAGGGAAGATCAGCCTCTGATAATTCTGGGTGGTTCAAACAGCGCGAACTGCCATTTTCTTATGCACAAAAATTCGCCTGTAGATCTGATATATACAGGAGATGACCCTGAACAGATCGGAAAATTTTTCTCTCTCATAAAAGAACTGAAGATATCCGGCTGCAAGAAATCTGAGATTATTGAAAAGCTTTTTAATGTGTTCCCGCTTGCGTCGCCGGTCAAAGGGGAGAGCGGGATCAAAAACGAAATATCTTCAGGCTATAACGACAAAATTCAGCCGGCGGGAGTTCCCCTTCTGTTCAAAGATGATCCTCATTCGTCCAATATCGTTATAAGCAGGGGATGCCCGTGGTTCTGTTCTTTCTGCAATGAAAGCTACAGGTCGAAACCGTATTCCGAAGCGAATGCAGAAGAAATAATAAGAGCCGCGGAAGAGATGAGGAAATCAAACGGTTCTGACGAAGTCAGCCTGTTCAGTTTTAATTTCAACGCTCATTCCAAGATCGAGGAAGTGCTCGGAGAACTTCATAAACAGTTCAGAATAGTATCATTAAAGAGCCAGAGGTTCGATGTCCTTTCATTAAAGACAGAGTTCCTTAAATTACTGCAGTTCTCAGGCAAAACGGGCATTACATGCGGTCTTGAAGGAATTTCTGGAAGAATGAGGAGTTATTTTTCAAAGGACTTAGACGAGCAGGAGCTTGAAAGCAGTCTCAATGCACTGCTGAATTCGCCAATCCGCACGCTCAAGATATTTCTGATAGCATCAGGGAGAGAAACAGAAGAAGACGTCATTGAATTCAAAAGTCTTATCAGGTTCATTAAAGAATCGTCGCAGAACCGGCAGAGAGCACCGAGAATAATTTTCTCTCTGACACCGCTGGTCAGGTTCCCGGGTACTCCGCTCGGTAAAGAAAAAGCATATTCCGTCACCACTCTTCAGAAAATAATCAGCGGGATATCAGCCGCAGTGACCGTCGAAGGATTCGAGTTCAGACTGGCAAGCTCAGGTTATGAATACTGGGTTTCGCAGATACTTCTCAGGAACAGTTCTTTAGACTTCTACAAAGCGGTACAAAGAACATTGGAAGAAACGGGATTTATTTATTTCAGTTCGATCGACAAAAAGTTTTATGAAAGGCTGACAGTAAACCTGCGTGAGCTTGCTGCCGATGCGGATTCTTTTCTTAATAACAATCCGGATTTTCTGCACTTCAATTCGAATATAAGCGCCGAATTTTTAAGATCGGCAGGGGAGAGATCGTCAGCTTATACCGATACAAAGACCTGCAGCACCATAAAGGACAGAAATGCGGTCTGCAATGTCTGCGGCGCATGCGTTACTCCGGATCAGAAAAAAGCTGCGGTTATATATCAGAAAGGAGGCAGTCTGACCGTTGACAGGCTCAAAGAGATTCAGGCGGGCTATAACAGAGGGATAGAAATATCTGTTCCCGTTATCCTGAATTCAAAATGCAGAGACTTGTCAGATAAATACGCCGGAGCGGTATTCACATCGGCACTAATTATGTCTGTTCCGAAGGGCGAAAATTATATAAAACGGTTCCTGCGGTTTAAAATGAGGGACAGATTTCAGAATCAGGATCTTCTCGGAGCTGACGAGGCAGTCTTTTTGTGCGGAGAAGAAGGCGTTGAGCTGATAAACGGGATGATTCAAAGCGGAATCCTGACAGACGGTTTTAAAGTTCATGCGCAGGGTTTTGGAGAGATAATCAGGCAGGATAAGATAAAAAACATAATAGAGATCAGTGTTGCCGACGGTTATAAGAAGATAGACACATCGTTCATTAACAGATTTCATTTGAAATGCACGATAATCAGAACGGGTGAAGGTATATATGAAGCTCAGGTATCAAAAGAAAGCCTGAAGAAAAAGCAGTTCTCCAAAGTGGTAATAAACACTGTTGAAAACAGGATCGAAGTAAGTTACGGTGAAAAATTCGACCTAAATGAATTTATAAAGAATTTATGCGATACTTACAGGATCAGACCTATTAATCTAAGCTGTACAAGCGTATAAAGCAATTACAGCGGGCTATTTACCTACTCCGTACATCGGAGTTATACCCTGTCCGAGTATGATAGAAACATTCTGTTTTTCTCTTACCAGCTCGATTTTTTCTTTTTCGATCTCCAGTCCTCTAAGCTGCAGGTATTCCTGTATTGTCATGTTCATCTGATTCTGATAAGCTTTATCCGCGATAGCTTTGTTGACCTCAGCTTCCTTTCTAGAAACTTCAGCCTTGGATCTGGCCTCCTGTGTCAGAATACTCTGGTTCTGCGCTGCAGTACGCTTCGTTTCCTCAAGTACTTCAACGGGAGGTGTAACAGCTCCTACCACTACCTGCAGAATTTCAACCGGAATATCGAGTTTTTTACAATAATCGGTGATCAGCGTGAAAGTTTCGCTCTGTATCTCCGCCAGTACCTGTCTGTTTCCTGCAAGATCGAACATCTTGTAAGATGAGGCTTTGTCCCTAATCATAGTTCTGAAAGTTTCCTGAATTGACATCGCATACCAGTTCTGTCCGAATTTTTCATACAGCTTAGGTGTCTGACCTTTGATTATTTGCAATTTCAGGTATGCGTTAAAGTCAACAGGAATATTATCGTCGGTTATCATGTCGTCGAATGGCTCGGTTATAGTAAGCGGAGTAACTTTAAACAGGATCGCACTGGTAGTCGGAGCCACCCAAACCAGACCGGGTTTCACCGCGTCCTCATCGACACCGCCGTGACCGAATATCCACGGCTGTTTTAGAAGAACGGCCTCTTCATCACCTTCCGGCGAGACTGAACATCCTGCAAGAATAACGAATGCCAACAATAGCGAGTACTTTAATGTTTTCATGATTTCTCCTTATGATTGGATTGATCTATTTTGTAATATTATCTTCAGTAAGCCCGTAACATTCATTTTGCTCATGATTTTCATGCAGTCCGAGCGGTTCGATATGAACTACAATATCGTAAACATTAGGTATCTGATTCCGAATCCTGTTTTCGAGAGCCATAACAAGGTCGTGCGCTTCGCAGACTTTACATTCGCCGTCAACCTCGACATCCATATCGATCGCATAAAGCACTCCAAGCTTGGTAATTCTGACGCGGTGGGGATTCCCGACACCGTCAGAGTCTTTTACGATCTCAAAGATCTTATTATAAAGTTCAGGATTTACTTCGCCTTCCATCAGCTCGGTTATCGTTCCCATGAAAATTCTGACGGCAGAGAACATTATCCATCCGCCGATGATCACAGCGAGGAATCTGTCTATAACAGGCATATTAAAGTAGAATACGCATCCAAGCCCGATCAGGACTCCGACAGAAGTAACCACATCGTTCTGCATATTCTTGCCGTTGGCTATTAACATAGCGCTTCCGGATTTTTTACCGAGCGCGTACTGGCTCCATGCCAGGATAAGCTTGCCGGCTATTGAAAACACGGTAACATAAACAGCGGCCGCTTCCGGCATTTCAAAGGTGTTATGGTTCATGATCTTATCAATGACCGACATTACAAGCTGTCCGCCTATGAAGAACATTATGAATGATAAAATTGAGGTAGCTATAGTCTCAGCCCTGTGGTGTCCGTAGGGGTGTTCCTTGTCTGGCGGTCGGGCTATAATTTTTGAGACCATAAGAGTAATTACGGAAATGAAAATATCCGTCATACTGTCAATACCGTCACCAACAACGGAAAGACTTCCGGCCATAAGGCCGATCACGATCTTTGCCAATGAAAGTACTGCATTTCCGACGATGCTGATAATTGATGCTGTTCTAATTGTCTTATTTCTGTCCATAAGTGAGAATGTTAAGAAATAAATCGGTTCAAATCAAGGTAAATAAAAAAAGGCAGAAATCTTTTGCATTAAATATTCGGGTTGTTTATATTTTCCGAAATAATTTTCAAAGGTATAACAATTATGAAAATGATTATCATTACAGCGCTTATAGCAATCCTTTCATTAGAAGGGGCAACGAGCGTAGCTGTGATCGAACTGAAAGACAGAGATGCAGGAGCGGCAGTAGCTAGTATCCTTACAGATAATTTGATAAGCGAACTATCAAGTATGAACTATTATGAACTCGTTGAGCGTGAAAGAATGGAAACTATTCTTGAAGAACAGGGATTGCAGAATTCGGGACTTTGCGACGACAGTGCCTGTTTAGTTAAGATCGGCGGGCTATTGGGTGCTCAGAAGATGGTGACAGGCAGTATCGGAAAACTAGGAGATGTTTATTCTCTCTCGATCAGGATGTTCGATGTAGAAACAGCTAAGAACGACAACAGCGTTACATTAAATAAAAAGTGTAAAAAAGACGATCTTGTCATCCTTCTGAAAGATGCGGTAACACAGCTTACATCGGGGATTGATAAGAAAAAAGACTTTGTGAACGATGACGATTATGAAAAAAAGCTCGCAAAGCTCAAGGAATATGAAGAAGCTGTAGCTGCCGCGGAAGAGAAAGCAAATCAGGGGAAGATAAACAGGATATGCGAGAATCTGGCTGCCACTGTTGCAGCAAGCGTTGCTGCATATTATGTTCAATACGGCTGTCCTGAAGCCGAAATGATAAAAAAACTTACGACGATGAAATAAGGATTCGGTGTTCCAGTTGTTCTTGACGCTTCTAAAATAAATACTCCAAAAGATTATAAAGTAGAGTTTACAGCCGATCAGGTCATCGTAACGCACACAAACGGAACGAATTCATCAGTCAGGTGGCGTTAGTAAAGAACGGATGCCGTCTAAAACCGCAGGAGGAATTATGTCGTTTTCAAAGATCAAGATACAAATCATGTTTCTATTCATGATCAGTTCTGTAGTTTCATCCCAGACAGTGGTTCAATGGTACACTTCAATGGGGAATTTCAAAGGCCAGATCAGGGAGGATCTCGTTCCTATCACAGGTAATAATTTTATTGATCTTACAAACTCAGGATTCTATGATGATCTGATCTTTCACAGGGTTATACAGGGTTTTGTTATCCAGGATGGTGACCCTCTGGGGACAGGGACCGGAGGACCGGGATATACAATTCCGGACGAATTCCATCCGGATCTGAATCACAACTCGGCCGGCGTGCTATCAATGGCCAATGCGGGTCCGGATACCGGCGGTTCACAATACTTCATAACTCTGGATTCATATCCCCACCTGAACGACACTTACTCAGTGTTCGGAAAAATAATTGAAGGAATGGATGTTGTTTTCAAGATCAGCTATGTTCCGGTCGATGATGCTGATAAGCCTGTTACTGCTGTAAGAATCGACAGCATAAGAGTTGTTTATTCTCCTCCGTCCGAAGGTGTTTACCTGAGCGGTTATATTGAGAAGAAAAAAATGATATTCGGTGAAGTATGTCAGATCGATGTTTCAGATTTGTTCTCTGACAGGGACAGCAGTGAAGTGGCAGTCACGATAGAAGACAACAGTGATCCGGCGGTTGTATCGTGCGTACTTAACGATTCTATATTAACCCTTTCGGCTTCAAACACTGTCGAAGGCGCTTCAACTGTCAAAATTAAAGGAACAGCAGGAGGTTCATTCGAGACTTTTGATCTGAATGTGTCTGTCTTTGATCCGGAACTGAGGCTCGAGGATTTTGAATCTGGAGATCTATCAAAATTTCCTTGGCAGACAGGTACAAATGGATGGTCAGTATCAGAAGCGGATAGTTATGAGGGAACTTATTGTCTTAAGTCTGACATAATCGACCACAGTCAGACTGCCGAAATACTTATAAATGCTGTTTACGAAGCGAATGGAGATATCACATTCCGGTATAAAGTATCATCACAGGAAGATTACGATTATTTTGAATTCTGGATCGACAGGTACAAAAAACTTACGGTCAGCGGAGAAACTCCCTGGAGAGAGATAAGTATTCCTGTTATGGCTGGAAACCGTGTATTAAAATGGACTTATAAGAAGAACGCTGCAGGGGTAACCGGCGAAGACTGCGCATGGATAGATAATATAACTTTCGAAGGCGGGACTTTAACCGGTATCGAATCTCAGATCACGCCTGCGCAGATCGAACTTTATCAGAATTATCCTAACCCGTTCAATCCAAGCACTGAGATATCATTTTCATTAGACAGATCTCAAATAGTCAGTCTGTCTGTTTACAACATGTCAGGCCAGCTTGTATCGGAGCTTGTCAACAGTAAGATGGATAAAGGGTTTCATAGTATTAACTTTGATGCTTCAAATCTAAATAGCGGGATTTATTTTTACAGGCTGGAAGGCGACGGTTTTACTGCGACAAACAAAATGCTTCTGGTAAAATAGATTAAGTAGCGGAATTATTCAATTTCAATATCGAATGACTTTAAGAGCGAGACAGCATCAGGCAGGGAAAATTTTGCTTTTTTGTGAAAATTCTGATTCAGGTTAATATCGTAATTGACCGCATTTATGAATGAGGCAGAGCTGATGTCGCAGTTCTTGAATCTGCTGTTTTGAAGGTCGGAATTGTCGAAAACGGCTTTATTCAGGTTGGCTTTATAAAAATCGCAGTCGTGGATTTTGCAGCCGTCAAAAACGACATTCTTCATATCCATTTCTGAAAATATGCAGAGGGATATATTACAGTTCCTGTTTTTGATACCGAAAGCGAATGTGTCGCAGTTCGAGAAGTTAAGCCCGAGCATCTTGCAGTTGACGAAAGTAACATCGGCAAATCTCGTTTTAGTAAGGTCAACGTTCGACAGATTGCAATTCACAAAGCGGCAGTCAGTGAAGGATGTTCTCTTGAACGACAGGCCTGAAAAATTCACATTGTCAAAAGTTTGCGCTTCGTATTCGTTGTTTTCATATTCCATCAGACTAACTCCATTCATGCATTATAACTACGGCAACCGTCCCAGCAGAATGTTTAAACTTATGCCGGCAAAGCTTTTCTCCGCATTGATATTCCCGAAAGCGGAAAGGCTCAATCCGAACGGACGAAATCTGTTTAGATCGAGCTGAATCTCGAGGGGAAGGCTTATTGTCTGATAGTCTATCATTTCGTATTTGGTATATGCGGTGAAATCTTCATCGATTTTGCCTTTATATTCTCCGGCTGTGAGCCCTATTCCTGCAAGATAGGAAAGATGGATATTTCCGAAAGATTGCCTGTATCCGTAAAGCAAACCGATATCGCCCGCATGTTCATCCTGATTTGTACCCATGACCGGTCCCCCTGCGATCGCTCTTAATTTCAGAACATGAGTATTTTTGGAGAAATTTGCTGACGCATATAGATTCGACATTTCTGTATCTTCAGTCAACATTAAGCCCAGTCCGCCGCTGAACCAGAGGTAATAGGGGAAAGGAGTATCACTTTCTTTGAAGTTGATCGCTGAAAGAGCTACAGCTATCACTAACAGAATGATCAAATAGTATTTTCTACTGTGCATAGTTCATTTCTCCTTAATGCAATACAGCTAATATAATGAAAATTGTTAGCTTTTGAAACGAATAATTCCGGTTGATCACGGCAGCCTGCCGATCAGGATGGAGAAATTAACTCCGCCGTAACTTTGATCCGGATTGATATCTGCATAGAACATTATGCTGAATCCTATGAACTTCAACGCATTGATATCGATCTGAATTTCCAGAGGTAAGCCGAAAGTCTCGAAAGTTAATTCTTCATAATAATCGATGTCGATCCGGTCGCCTTTGTATATTCCTCCAGTATAGCTTATACCTGCGAGAAAAGATACGCTTACGTTGCCATTAGGTGATCTTAGGCCGTAAAGAAGTCCCAACTCCCAGACTTTATCATTCGGTAATGGTCCGAAAAGAACCATCTCTTCTGCATTGATGCCTCTTAGCTTAAAGATCCGGTCGTTCTTTGAGTAATTTATAGAAGCATTTATGTCTAACAGGCTGCCGTCAGCAGTGTCCATCGTTCCCACGCCACCCCCGACCCATAAAAAACTGTCCTGACTTTGTTCACCCATAAGGTTGAAA
>ERZ1645192.988-NODE-988-length-24040-cov-6.168314_pt1 | contig 24040 bp, 19 predicted proteins | sample MGYA00575354_ERZ1645192 | MGnify/ENA primary metagenome ERZ1645192 (study PRJEB40844, sample SAMN11349763) | freshwater sediment metagenome | isolation source: river sediment | host: Sediment | place: India: Faizupur Khadar , New Delhi | collected 2017-02-21 ... | reverse complement strand
TACTCTTTTTATCCTTTGGTTACGTTTTCTATCGGTTTCTGTTAGTCTTAATCATATTAAAAGAATAGCTCTATGGGAAATTATAACTTGTTCTGATCATTCTATCAATTTATTACTTTTTTTTGTTGATCACACATATCCGATGCCATACCCCGTCAAAACTTTGATGATTAATATCGGGCCACTCCTTTACCCTCACAAAGTCTGCTTTTCGGACGATATGCCCGCAAAAAAAACACCTGAGAACAGGTGTTTTTTGCTCATTGTATATGCCTTTCTTCTTTATGATCAGTAAGGCGCATGCGTCCAATTGTCTGCCCGTTTTCTTACTCGCCTTTCATGTCGATGGTTTTGGCTTTGCCATCCAGAACATCCAGGCACAGCTTAATCGAGTCTCCAATTGCTGCGTCGATATCGTCTTCCGCCACGCCCAGCGGCACACAGCCCAGCGATTGATCGATGAATTGCTCGGTGCACTGGAGCGCGGTGAACTTCACTGCATGTAGGCCGCCCTCATGGCCCGCCTTCTTTCGTTCATTCATGATATGGCGTCCGTACAGCGCAAAAACCCAGTCGGGGATGGTCACGATTTTCTTGTCCGGCGTCCCCATATATTTATGCACAATGGTCAGCATCTCTCTCCACGTCATGTTATAGTAGCCAATCGGATAGCAGTTGGCGCCTTTGTTTTTCTCCATGGCACCGGCAATCGCCTGACCCACTTGTTTCACCGTCACCATCGCGGTTCCGCCTTTGGGGTATAGGGTGAATTTCTTCATCGACCGAATATTCTCCACCAAAAAGACCCAAACGGGCTTTCTGCCCGGCTGTGTGCCAAAAATGTAGGGCAGCTCCAGCACGGCGACATCAAAGTTATCGTCCGCAAACGCCAATGCCATGTTCTCCTGGTCGATGCGGCTTCGGATATACGGATGCCATTTCTTGAGTTGTTCTTTGGGGCGGGTTTTATCAAAATAGGAAAAGTAAGACCCGCAGATGACTGCGTGCTTTAAGCCGCTCTCTTTCGACAATTTCAAAAGCCGCGATAACGCGTCGATGTTAAATTTTTTAAACCAGTCATAGATTGGCGGCGGACCTTCCACACGCTCGTCCACGCCGGCCGCAAACACCAGTCCTTCACAGCCTTTTAAGTGCGCTTTCAGTTCCTGGTCGCTCATCTCCATGAAATTTCCGAATTCAATCTCCATTTCCGGCGGAAGCTTTGCGCCCTCCGGAAGCGGCGGCAGGGCAATCGACTTCACCGAATGGCCGCGCCTGATGAGTTCATATGCGGCTTCACTGCCCAAAAGGCCGGTGCCGCCTATCATCAATATCTTCATCGTTTTCTCCTTTTTGGTCGCTTCATTCCACAACCCGGTTTTCTCTATTCGGCCCAAGGCCGTAAAGCCATTTAGGTTTCATCAGCGTAATTCTGATGATCTCTATTCAACTGTGATGCCAGAAATTCTGTTTCCTGACCTAATTATAACACCATTTGAATCTAAATCTATCGCAGCCACGGCTTTTGCCCTCTTTTCATCGAATTTTCCAAATTGTTCATCTTTCTTTCGTCCTTTTCCCAAACGCACCAAAAAAAGCACCCGGCTTATGAACTTAGGCCTCAACGATTAGTTCAGGCGTCCGTTCATCAGCGGATGCTTTAATTTTGATGATACAGGGTTTTTGCCCTTATGAAGCATTAAAGCCGGTTGCTTTTTCCTTTAAACAATCTCTTAATCAGCTTGACGATTTCATACCACAAAACCGCGGCGGCAGCCATACCCGCAGAAAGCAACAGCTGGTTCATCGGGAGCGGCGCCAGCTTTAAGAAGTCCGCCAGCGGCGTGTATAGAATGACGCCCAGCATCAGCAGTGTCCCGAAATTGACAATCCACATCACCCAGTCCTTCGCCAGCCGGAAAACCGACTGGATTGCAAAATCGTGGTCCGAGCTGTTGACCTGAACCAAAAGCAGGTTGGACAGCATGATGATGGTAAGTCCCATCGCGCGCGCCGTTGGCGCATGTTCCGGGTTTCCGTTTAACACCATATAGTAGGTGCCGAAGGACGCCGCAAAAATCACCAGACCCTGTATGACGCTTTTTAGCAGAAGCCGTCCGCTTAAGAGCTTTTCCTTGGGGTCTCTCGGCTGACGCGACATGATGTCTGTCTCGGCCGGCTGACGTTCCAGCACAATCGAACACGTCGGATCAATCAGCAGTTCCAAAAGGACAACATGCAGCGGTAGCAGCATCAGCGCCGCCGGAGCGATGCCCAGCATGGGCGCCAGCAGGGACGCAAACGCAATCGGGATGTGGATGGTGAACACATAACCCACGGCTTTTCGGATGTTATCGTAGATTCTTCGGCCGTCCCGCACCGTCTCCACTATGGTCGTGAAGTTGTCGTCCATCAAAATCAGGTCCGCGGCTTCGCGGGAGACTTCACTGCCGCGTTTGCCCATGGCAATGCCGATATCGGCATATTTCAGCGCGGGTGCGTCGTTCACCCCGTCGCCGGTCATGGCTACGATTTCGCCGTTCTCCTGAAACGCTTTGACGATGCACATCTTATGCTCAGGGATGACCCGAGAGAAGATTGAGACGCGCTGAACCGCTTCCCGAAGTTCCTCGTCCGACATACTGCTCAGCATATCCCCGGTGATGATCTGGTCGCTGTTGTCCATCCCGATTTTTCCCGCGATCGCGGAGGCTGTAATCCCGTTGTCTCCGGTAATCATCACCACGCGGATGCCCGCCTTGCGGCAAACCGCAATATCCCCCTTGACGCTCTCGCGCGGCGGATCCGAAAGCCCAATCAGCCCGCAGAAATCCAGCCGGCAGTCGGTAATCTCTTTGGGCACCGACGCTTCGTTCTCCGGGAAACCGGTAGCCACGGCGATGACGCGCAGACCTTCCTTGGACATCTGAACAATCTTATGCTCCGCCGCTTCTCTGTCTTTATCGGACAGTTTACAGATATGCAGAATACGTTCGGGCGAGCCCTTGGCGGCTATGACGATTCGGTTCTTCCGTAGCCAGATATGCCCCATCATTTTCAGCTCATTGGTAAACGGATATTCGCTGATGAGTTCTCCGCTGAAAAGGTGCTTTTCAGAGATGCCGTGGTCGTCACAGTATGCCAGCATCGCCTTTTCCATCGGGTCATAAGCGTTGGTCTCACAGCCGAGTCCCATGGTTTCAATCAGGGTATGCTCGTCCCCGTTCGGCGACCAGGCTTCCTGAACCGCCATATGGTTCATCGTAATGGTACCCGTCTTGTCCACGCACAGCACCGACACCGACCCCAGCGTTTCCACCGAAGGCAGTTTCCGTACCAGCGAATTTTTCTTGGCCAGCCGCCATGCGCCCATCGAAAGGAAGACGGTCAATATCACCGGGAATTCCTCGGGAATCATGGCCATCGCCAGTGTGATGCCCGAAAGCACACTCTCGGTCAGCCGTTCTCCCAGCGCATGATCGGCCAGATTGAAAAAAGTGACCACGCCGACCAGCGTCAGCAAAACACCCGCAATCACTGCGCTTGCTTTCACAAGCTTTCCCGTCTGCTTTTGCAGCGGCGTCGGTTCATCCGGCGCGGTGGCTACGTCCATACCGATTTTTCCGTATTCGGTCGCGGCGCCAATCTGTTCCACGCAGATTGTGCCGGTGCCTTGCGTCACCAGCGTCCCCGCGTAGCAATAGTCCTTGCGCCAGTAATCGTCCGTTGGTTCGGCGGCGTCGGTGTTCACTTTCCAAACGCCCTCGGCTTCGCCGGTCAGCGAGGATTCATCCACGCAAAGGTCGTTGCACCGTATCACAGTTCCGTCCGCCGGAATCTTGACGCCTTCATGAATCATCATCCAATCCCCGGGCACCAAGTCAGCGCTGGCGATGACGGTCTCACACCCGTCCCGAAGCACCGTGATATGCGGCGCAGATAAATCCTTCAGGGCGTTGAGTGTTTTGTCGGTTTTCCATTCCTGGATGATATCGATGCTGATAATTCCGATGACGAACACGAGCATAATCGCGCCATCTCTCGGTTCTCCCAAAATGAAATAAATGGTTGCGGCCGCAATCAGCAAAAGAAACATCGGTTCGGCAATAATGTGAAGCGCTTTTTTAAAAAAGCCTTCCTTGTCCGAAGATGTCAGTTCATTTTTCCCATACTGCTGCTGCAGGCGTTTGGCCTCGGCCGAGTCGAGTCCGGTTTCTCTGTTTTCCATCAGTTCTCCCTATCGCTTTAAGTTAAGATTTCTCCTGCCGCATCCATAGGATATAAAAAAGCACATCCATGGAACAACTTACTGTCCCACAGATGTGCGCATATGCAATCTGCTGCCGCTCTCGCTGGCGGCCCGGCCCCATTTCTCCGTTTCCCAGAGATATCGCCTGCTCAGTTTGTACTGTTGATCTCGCATCCATTTTCTGAATGTAATGCAGTGCAAAGAGATATGTTCTATTATAAGAATGAATCCCATTTTTGTCAACTTAAAATCAATGCTGTTGACTTCGCTCCAAATACGAAATACGCGATTAAACCCCGCTGACTCATAGGCGCTTTTCCAATCATGTGTCTGACGATGATATCCATTAATCTTCCAGAAAATTATCTAAGCTTAACCACAGCAGTCACTGCCGCCTTCAGCACAGCAACAGGCTCTCACGTGCTCCGAAGCTCTTTCCTCCTCTTTCATGTTCTCCCCAAGCATATGATGGGCCGCATGTCGAATGGCTTTTGCGGGAACGTCATCGTATTCCTGGCCCGCATACACCACTGATCGGCATGATGTGGGTTTACCAATCAGCTCTGAGCATGACTCACAATAGCTTTCGGATATTTTGATATCCAAGATATCCTCAATGGGAACTCCGTTAAATAGCAGTGCATTGGACTCTGCTACCTGATTTTCATCCAGCACCGTTTCTTCAATTTCAATGTGTACACCCTGCGGTTCAAATGTACGGTTCAGCCTCTTCACCTCATTGGTTAAATTTTCGCCGGTATCATAGCATCTGTCACAGGTTTCGTCTTCGACCTTAAGATGTCTCCATTCAATAATCATTGTTCTCATCATCTTTTCTCCTGCTTTGTTAAGATTTCGCTTGCTTTGCCTCTTGCGGGTCCGTGCTTACCTTGATTTTTTTATTGACTGGCGGGGAACCAATTGGTCGTTCTATTTGATATTTTGACCAGCGTCAGCATGATCGGTACTTCAACCAGCACGCCGACAATGGTGGCCAGCGCCGCCGGAGACTGCAAACCAAAAACCGAGATGGCCACAGCAACCGCCAGCTCAAAAAAGTTGCTTGCGCCAATCATTCCGGCAGGCGATGCGATGTCATGCGGCAGTTTCCACTTTTTCGCCCACAAATAGGCGATAAAGAAAATCAGAAAAGTCTGCAGGGACAGGGGAACCGCAATCAGCAGGATATCGAAGGGCTGTTCCACGATGGTTCTGCCCTGAAACGAGAAGATGATGATGAGCGTGAGCAAAAGCCCGATGACCGTGATGTTATTGAATTTCGGGATAAACTGCTTTTCAAAAAAAGCCAGTCCTTTCCGCTTGGTGATGAGAACCCGTGAAAGCCAGCCTGCCGACAGCGGTATGACGACGAACAAAATGACCGACAGGAACAGCGTGCCCCAGGGTACGCCGACGCCGGCCACCGAGATGCCGCCCAGAATGAAAAGAAGCCCGACAATCGGCACAAAAGCCAGAAGAATGATTAAATCATTGGTGGCCACCTGAACCAGCGTATACGCCGGATTCCCCTTGGTCAGGTGGCTCCAGACAAAGACCATGGCCGTGCACGGCGCCGCCCCCAGTAGTATTGCGCCGGCCAGATAATCTTTGGCTAACGCCTCCGGTATCGCCTTTTTGAATATGATGAAAAAGAACAAATACGCAATCGCAAACATGGTAAACGGTTTGATGAGCCAGTTCGTCACCCACGTGATGACCAGTCCTTTCGGATTCTTCCCGACATACATGATGCTGGCAAAATCAACCTTTAACATCATGGGGTAAATCATCAGCCAGATCAGAATGGCGACTGGGATGGAGACGTTATAGTATTCAAACTGTCCCAAGAACTTTGGAACCTGCGGCAGCCAAATGCTCAGTGCCACGCCGATGCCCATGCAGAGGATGACCCACAACGACAGATATTTCTCGAAAAAGCCAATACCCGACTTTTTATCTTTTTCCATTTTACTTTTCTCCTTATATGTTTGCCGGTAAATACCGTACTTAAAAACTCCGTTTGCGGAAAACTTGTGCCCTTATGCGGCTTTGTGGAACCGTCCCATGCGCTTTTATTGGTTTATTCAGCGCACACCGAACAGCTTGGCGCGCGGCCTTCCTGACTGTCCTTAAGAATCTCATCCAAAACCGCTTTGGCGTTCTCAATGCCGCCTTTGGAGAGCTTGTACATCGTGTACTTGCCTTCCCGTCTGGCTTCGACCAACCCGCTTTCGACAAGAACTTTCATATGATGGGACAGGGTTGGCTGTGTAATCGTCAGATTATCCAGAAGGACGCACGAGCAGGTTTCTCCCGCCTTGATCAAATCAATAATCTTCAATCTGCCTTCATCGCAGAAAGCCCGGAATATGAGTGCATGATGTGCATATTCATCCATATTAAACTCCTTTATATCGCATCGAATTCTATCTATATGTTATCATATAATTCGGGCTGGTTGTTGTCAAGGGTCCATATATAATCCTTTTAAATCACTGCGTTCACTAAAAAACACGCCTTACGTTTCCCTGCGCTGTATTGTGGTTCATATCACTATGCGCTTTTTTTGAAACTGCGATTTCGCGAACTAAAAAAAAAGAGCGCGCCATTCAGTGCACTCTTCCATATAATTGTCTTAACTTTTTCCTAATCCCGAAAAACGATGGCGCCTTCTTCCATGCTGTCGATAATCGCGAGACTCTTCACGTTATATCCGGCATCGCGGAGCTGATCGCCGCCGCCCTGGAAGCCTTTCTCGATGACCACGCCGATTCCCACCACTTCGGCGCCGGCCTGACCGCTGATGTCCAAAAGCCCCTGCTGGGCCTTGCCTGTTGCGAGGATATCGTCAACAATCAGTATTCGGTCATCCGCGGACAGATGGCGTTTTTCCAGAATGACCGTGTAATCCCTTCCGCGCGTGAAGCTGGTTACCGTGGTTTTATAGACTTCACCGTCGATATTTTTGCTCTCCGATTTTTTGGCAAAAACCACAGGCACGTCCAGATGCAGTGCAGTGAGGCAGGCCACCGCAATGCCGCTGGCCTCAATCGTGATGACTTTGGTGATGTGCTCGCCTTCGAACAAAGTCTTAAATTCTTTGCCGATTTCATTCATCAGCGCAATATCGATTTGATGATTGATAAACCCATCCACTTTGATGATGTTGCCGCTCTTCACTCTCGCATCTGACAATATCCGTTTTTTTAACAGCTCCATGATTGTCTCCATCCGCTCTAAAAAAATATATTTTATCTATCATACCTGCAATTAAAGAATTTTGGAACAGGCAATATCGAAAAAATGCACGAATATCAGAAATAACGATTATATGATCGCTTCTTTCAGGTTCATTCCCAAAATGCGGCCTGTCTTGCACGGAAACAAGCCTGGTCTGCTCTGTCTGCCGCCAGCCCCGGGGTATCCGTTTACAAACCAAACCGTTACTGATAGAATATGCCTATCAGGGTCAAAAAGGGAGATATGAAAGGAAGAATCATCATGAAGATAGAGAATCAGACCAAGATTCGCGGATACGGCATTGAGCTGAATGACGAGAAGCTGACGCGCATTGACCAGATGGTGGAGAGCTATGAAAGGCGCGTCGCCGCACGGCTGGACGAGGACTACGAATTACACACGAGAAAGAGTGACCGCGTAGCCGATAAGGTCGCCGCGTTTGGCGGCAGCTGGATGTTCATCATCATCTTCGCGTCATTTCTCGTCATCTGGATTCTCATTAACATATTGCCTTTTCTCGGCCTGCAATTTGACCCGAAACCGTTTATCCTTTTAAACCTCATCCTCTCCTTCATCGCCGCTTTTCAGGCCCCAATCATCATGATGAGCCAGAACCGTCAGGCCGCACGGGATAAGCATGAGGCGATTATCGATTTTGCCATCAATTACAAAGCCGAGCAGGAAATCGACGATATGCAAAAACACCTGCACCACATGGAAGCGGAGTTAGGCGAAATTAAAGCGCTGTTGCAGAAAAACATGAAGTAACCCAAGAAGAAAAAAGGAGGCGCTCCTCATGCTTTGAAAAGCGCTTCCTTGATGTTTTTTTATTGAATACTTCGAACGCTATTGAACCAGCTTGGCCATCACAACGACCCGCTGGTCTTCTTTTACCCCGCAGGTGGAAAGCGTCAGAACAATATCGTTCGGATGGAAGTTGGTAAAGACGTGCACCATCGATTTTTCGTAGTATGACTCCAAAAACGTCACCCACATATCATCATAAGGGAACTCGGTCTCAATGTAATAATCGTCCGTGGTAGTTTCGAATACCGCAAAGACCTCCCACGTCAGCGGCCCGTTGATGGTATCAAAACGGATGGTTTGATGGTTTCGGAAAAATTCTGCGTCTTCATATTGAACAAGTCCTTTAAACTGACTGCCGTCCCGCATCCTATGCCCGTAGAGAATGATATTCCGCGTCTTGGAAAAATCATTGATATCACAGCGAAAATCCATGAAAATCGCACCGGCACGGTCCTCTTCCCCGTTGAAGTTATGCGTCATATAGTAGTCATTATTGCTGGTCTGAAGCACTGGGTAATCAATCTCGGTATCGTCAATTTTAATATATCCGACAGTATTAAAATTCGCTTCCAAAAAGGGCTTTAAGTAATCGGGGCAGCCCGCTACCTGGGTTTCGGTCGGCGCCGCGGCGGGCGATGCGGTCGGCTCGGCCTGCGTGCCGGATGCGGTTTCCGCTTGTTCACCGGCGTCAGTTTTAGCGAATATATGCGGAACAGCGATGACCGCCCCTGCAACCATCAGAAGAATGAAGCAAGCAAAAACCACGGTCCGGATATCCTTGGGGTTCCAGAACCGCTTTTTCCCGTTTTCGCCCAGCGCGTAATTCTTGACGGTGATGACCTTCTGCTTTTTTTTCATCGCAATGCTGTCCGCTTTTCCCCGTTCTATTTTTAGTTTCTGCCGCCTGAATAGTTAAATCTCCGCGTATTTCTTAAACACCTGCAAAAGCTGCTTTGCCGCCAGCCAGGCTAGAAAAGCCAGTCCGAAGACCGCCCAAAACGGCCATGTTCTGATGAACCAGACGGGCGTAATCAAGTATAGCGCAACGGGTATACCGAGATAAATAATCAGAATCAGGGATGTTTTCATGTTCTTTGTACTCATGAGCAGTGCGTTGGTGAGTGTCTGCATCACGGTGTTGTCGAATTTTGAGAGCAGTGGGAAGGCGTAGACCAACGGGAACAGGACCATTAATCCCAGTACCACCACCGAGGCCCAGGGCAGAATACTGCCGCTGGCCAATAAAAGCCTTAAGAGATAGACATATCCGCCAAAAAGCGCCGCCGCCGCGATAAAAATCAATTCAAGCAATACCGCGTGCTTAAAGTTCGACCTGAACGCGTCAAAATAGGTTTTTATGTTCATGTCCTTGTTCTGAAGCATGTCAAACAAAGATTTGTAAAGCGCTGTCACAGCAGCGCCCGCGGTAAAGACCGGCAGACACAGCAGAACAGTGATGACGTTGAGCATGACCAAACGTCCCAGCCACGACAAAAACCGCACAAGCGGAGAAACGGATAAAGCTTTCACCTGAATAACCTCGCTGTTCAAAAAATTCTATTCTGATAATAATGGTTCTGCGCGTATCCGTCAAGCATCCAAAAACGCGTATTTCCGCCTTCTTGCCCATCCGCTGCAATGCGGATTATTGCCGTACTTCCGGCGCGGGATACCCCTGCAATAACCTTTTTCAATAAGAAAGCACCCGACCTTGCTCATCAAAAGCCGGATGCTTATATTAAATATAGAAACTATCGCATTAATCCAGTTGATTCAACTAGAATTTCCGAAGCTTTGCCAGCACATTTTTCATATCCAGCTCGGCCTGCAGTGCTTCAATATCGGTTTTCTCTGTAATCTCAACCAGTTCGGTGCGCGTCAGCTTGGCAAACATGCGAATATCCTTCATGCTAAGCGCTGTGCTGACCACGGTATGATGTCCGCCGCCTGCATACAGCCATGCCGCCGCACCCGTCTTAAAGTCGGGTTTCAGCTTCCACATGATGCGCGCTACCGGCAGATTCGGCATGGGTTTGGGCTGTTTGACCAGCTCAATTTCGGCCGCAACCAGCCGGAACCGATCGCCCATGTCGGTCATGCAGACCGCAACCGCATCGCCCTGAACACCATCGAAGACCAGTCTCGCCGGCGCTTCTTTGCCGCCGATGCCCAAGTCATGGACTTCCACCGTGGGTTTTCCCGCCGCAAATTCGGGGGAAACCTCCAGCATATGCGCGCCGAGAACCAGACCGTCTACGAAATCGTAGGTGTAGTCTTCCATAAATCCAGTGGAACCCTTGCGGTGCTTGGCCATTTCAAACATCACTGCACCGAGTGCCGATGTTTTATAGTCGCCTTCCGCGCCAAAGCCGTAGCCCTTGGCCATCATACGCTGTGTGGCCAGACCGGGCAGCTGTTTTAAGTTGTGCAGGTCCTGGAATGTATCGGTATAGGCGCCAAAACCGCCCTCAACCATAAACCGATCCAGTGCGATTTCGTACTTGGCCTGCTCACGAATGGGCGCCATATGATCGGTTGTCATGGTATACGCCGATTTATACTCGGCAATTTTCGCATCCACTTCGGCGTCAGTCACCTGATTAACCAGTTCGACCAAATCGCCGATGCCGTAGTAGTTGACTTCCCAGCCGAAGCAAATCTGGCTTTCAACACGGTCGCCGTCGGTCACCGCAACTTCACGCATATTGCTGCCGAACATAGCCACTTTCAGGCTCTTTGAGAATGCCAGTGCCTTGGCGACTTCGCCAAAACGGCGAATCTGGCTGATGACATCCGGGTCGGCGTAATATCCCACCACTACTTCACGCGGAACATCCAAACGCGACGCGATAAAACCATATTCACGATCGCCGTGCGCACTCTGATTTAAGTTCATGAAGTCCATGTCGATGGTCCCATACGGGAGCTTTTCGTTCGCCTGCGTATGCAGGTGTAAAAGCGGTTTGGTTAGAATCTGGAGACCTTTAATCCACATTTTCGCGGGCGAAAACGTATGCATCCAGGTGATGACACCGACGCAATCCTCGTCCATGGATGCCTCGCGGCAAACGCTGATAATCTCGTTTGAATTTCTAACCGTGGGTTTCCATTCCACATTGACGACGTCACCTAACTTTTCGTTCAGGTGTGCTGCGACGACAGCGCTGTCTTTTGCCACTTGTTTCAGTGTTTCCTCGCCATAAAGATCCTGACTGCCTGTGATGAAATACAACTTTGCCATTATTTATTCTCCTTTTGTCCGTAATAGGCGTCTTTGCCGTGTTTTCTTAGGTAATGCTTGTCCAGCAGAAAGCTGTCTGCCGGTTTAACGTTGGGGTCCAGCTGTTTGGTCATAATGGCCATCTCGGCACAGTATTCCAGTACCGCGGAGTGGTAGACCGCTTCCTCGCAGGAGCTTCCCCAGGTGAACGGAGCGTGGTTGCGGACCAGGCAACCCGGAATTGCATCCGGGTCGCGTCCCGCAAATGTTTCAATAATAACCATCCCCGTATTTTTCTCATATTCACTCTTGATTTCTTTTTCGGTCAACGCACGCGCACAGGGCACGGGCCCATAAAAGTAATCCGCGTGAGTGGTGCCGTAGGCCGGAAGATCCATGCCGCTTTGCGCAAACGCCGTGGCAAATTTACTATGCGTATGCACGATGCCGCCGATGTTCGGGAACGCTTTATACAGTTCCACGTGCGTCGGTGTGTCGCTGGACGGGTTTAACCTGCCTTCAACGACTTTGCCTTCAAGATCGACCACCACCATATCCGCAAAAGTCATTTTTTCATATTTCACGCCGCTCGGTTTAATGACCACCAGTCCGCTTTCCCTGTCGATAGCGCTAACGTTGCCCCACGTAAAAAGTACGAGTCCCAGACTGACTAAGTCCAGATTGGACTGCAATACTCTTTTTTTCAGATTCTCCAGCATAATTTTCCTCTACTTATGTGACATCTTTGCGTGTTTTGGTATCGTCAGCGCTGCGAACAGAGTTTACGGAGAAACACTTTGCTTTGCAAGTGTGGTTTCCAATCGTTCCGCCGCATCACGCAGCGTGTTTAAGCATAGAATGTATCGACCGCCGCCTGCTCAACCGCAAGGTTGGCCTTATACCGCTCAATAAACCGGGCAAATCCGGCCGTTTCTTCGGGCTTGGGCGCAATCGTGCTGAACTCCGCACCGGCAAACACCTGGTTCGCCAGATAATCCGCCAGCGCTTGGCCATGGCCCTGCTTCATGTATGCCGCCAGAATCGCCATGCCCCAGGGACCGCCTTCGCTGGCCGTCGCCATCACGTTGACCGGCGCATTCAGCGCCGCCGCCATCACCTGCTGGCCGACCACCGGCGTTTTAAAGAATCCGCCGTGCCCCATGATGGAATCCAGTTTGACGTTTTCGCCGAACAGAATGTCCATGCCGATTTTCAGCGACGCGCAGGCCGCATAGAGATGGGCGCGCAGGAAGTTCGGCAGATTGAATTCGGCTTCGGGCAGACGCAGGAACATCGGGCATCCGTTGGTAAACCCGGTCACGTGTTCACCCGAGATATAGTTGTTGGCCATCAGTCCGCCGCAGTCCGGCGCACCTTTCAGTGCCAGCTCATAAATCGTATCGTACAATTTGGGTGTGCTGATATCGGCGCCAAATGCCTTGGCGGCTTCGCCAAACAGCTTGACCCAGGCATCAATATCGCTTAGGAAATTGTTGCAGTGCACCATGGCCACCGGATCCCCCGAAGGTGTCGTGACCATATCGATTTCAGGATATACTTTGGAAAGCATGCGTTCCAACACAATCATGGCAAACACGCTGGTCCCCGCGCTGACGTTTCCGGTGCGCTGGCGGACGCTGTTGGTTGCCACCATACCTGTGCCCGCGTCGCCTTCCGGCGGGCACATGGGGATGCCTGCTTTAAGCGTTCCCGTTGGGTCCAGCATCTTCGCGCCGGCTTCAGATAGAACACCAGCCGATTCTCCTGCCGGCAAAACAGCGGGCAGTATCTCGCTAAGTTTCCATCCAAAACCACGGCTGGCTGCCAGCTGCTCGAACTGCTGAAGCATGCTCTGGTTATAGGTGCCGACGGTATCATCAATCGGAAACATACCCGAAGCATCGCCGATGCCTAAGACCTTTTCTCCAGACAGCTGCCAGTGAATATATCCCGCCAGCGTCGTTAAAAAGCTGATATTGGGGACATGTGCTTCTTTGTTTAAAATCGCCTGATACAGATGCGCAATGCTCCACCGCTGGGGGACATTGAATCCGAATTTCTCTGTCAGTTCTTCGGCCGCCTCGCCGGTGGTCGTGTTCCGCCATGTGCGGAAAGGCGCCAGCAGCGTACCCTGGCTGTCAAACGGCATATATCCGTGCATCATCGCCGATACGCCGAACGAACCCACGGTTTCCAGTTTGACGCCGTAAGTGCTCAAAACCTCTGCGGCCAGTTTGGCGTAGCAATCGCCTAATCCCGCCCAGATGTCATCCAGCGAGTATGTCCAGTAGCCGTTTTCCAGTTTGTTTTCCCATGTATGGCTTCCGGATGCGATGTTCTCCAGCCCTTTGCCAATCAGAACAGCTTTAATGCGCGTTGAACCAAACTCAATGCCGAGTGCGGTTTCTCCTGCTACAATTAACGCTTTTTTCGCCTCTATCAAGGCTTGCGGATTCTGTTCCAAAACTGCTCCTTTCGCGGTCTCCGATAGGGCAGGCGCAGTCTCTCTATCTTGCCTGCTTTTCGTCCCAAAAAAAATCAGGAATTTCGGCCACCGCTTCATTCATGATTTATTGTTATTAGTCCATCATTTGGAGCGCTCCGCAATTCTATTAATCACGGAGCTTCTCCGAATGAAACTTGATGCACAAAGAAAATTGTCGTAAGTTTTACGATTACTTATCCGAACTGCTTCTTCTCAGCCATTTCGGCATCACCATTTTGACGCCGCCCCTCTCCCGAATGGACAGAATGACGCTCTGGAGCAGGATGAAGAAGCACAGCATAAGACCTGTGGTGATACTCTGCCAGTAGGGTTCTCTTAAGCCGGATGCGACCACGATGGTGTTGATGGTTTTCAGAGACAGCGCCCCGAACAGTGTGCCGATGACGTTACCCACGCCGCCGGTCAGCAGTGTTCCGCCGATGATGGAAGAAGCGATGGCCTGCATTTCGGCCGCCGTCGCATTGGATACGTTTCCAGCGCCTGTGTGGAGCAGATACAGATATCCCGCAATGCCCGAAAGTATACCGCAAAGCAGATAGGAGAAGAATTTTGTTCTTTTGATGTTGATACCCAGCATCAAAGCGCTTTGATGATTACCGCCAATCGCATACAGATTGCGTCCGAATCTCGTCCACCGAAGCACCACAAAGATGATAAAGACGATGCCAAGTGCGACGAAGACCCCAGGCTCTATTTTTGCCGGGATGAAGTTTCCGTTCTTTGCATATGAACCGACATTCTGTAAAACGATACGGAAATCTTTCAGTACCAGGAAAGCTTCGTTTCCCGAGGTGCGCGGCACACTGCTGACGATGGTTGTCATGCCTTTGGCAAAGAACATACCCGCCAAACTGATGATGAAGGGCTGAATCTCCAGATATGCGACCAACGCGCCCTGTATCAGACCAAATGCCAGCCCGATTCCCAGCGCAACGGCCATTGAACCGACGACGCTTCCGCCTTTATCATCCAGATAAACCACGCAGACCATCGTGACCAGGGCAATGACGCCGCCCACCGAAAGATCGATGCCGCCAGCAATCATGACGATGGTCAGACCGCAGGAGATAACGATGAGGTATGCATTGTTATTAAACAGATCAAAGAATTGCTGCGGATTCAGGAAACCGCCGCCCCACATCAGCATGGCAAAACCATACATGCCAATAAACGTACATATCGTAATGGTCAGCAGCAGGTTGGTGCTGGATATCGGCTCTCTGCGTTTTTTCGTCTCAATACCGGTAGATTTATTTTTATCTAGTTTACTTGTCATATTAATAATTCTCCGTTACTTTCATCGGTTTTTTTGCTAATTTATCACGCAGCTGCGCCGCATATCTCTTAACAATCGGCGAACCCAGAACAACGATGGCGATGATAACGATCGCTTTATATGCTTTTACATCGGTCGAAGGAACCTGCATCGCATAAAGAGTGATGGTCAGCGCCTGAATAATATAAGCGCCCATCAACGAACCGATTAAGCTGAATTTACCGCCGCCCAGCGAGTTGCCGCCGATGGCGACCGCAAGGATGGCGTCCATTTCAATATCCAGCAGGATTGTCTCATGATTGATGAGTCCAATTCTGCTGACGGCAATGACTCCGGCAATCGCACAGCAGACGCCTAAGAACATGAAGGTCAGCATCTTGATCCAAACCGAGTTGATTCCGTTCAGCCGCGCGGATCTTTCGTTGATACCTACGGACTGGGTATACAGACCAAGGTTCGTGAATCGTAAGATGAGCGCAACGATGATACAGAATACAATAACCACCAAAACGGGTGTGGGAATCGGGATGCCCGGAATGAAGCTGCCCAGGTGACTGATCAGCGGGCTTTCCACCGTCGGTGAAGCGCCGCCGTTAATCCAATAAGCCACAGAGCGGCCGGATGTAAACAGAATCAACGATGCAATCATCGGCTGAATTTTGAATATCGCAACCAATGTGCCGTTAAACATACCAAAGAGTATGGCTACGAGGCAGCAGGCCACGAACGCGCCGATGATCACTCCCGGCGTGATTTGTGTCGAACGCAGGATATTGACGAAAACGCTGCCGGCAATCGCAGCCGCTGCGCCAACGCTGATATCCTGTCCTCTTGCCGCCGCTGTCACCAGGGTCATGCCAATCGCCAGAATAGCGAGCTCGGATGCACCGGTCAGGATGCTGATAATGTTGCCCGAAAGCACTTGATTGCCTTCGTTGTTCGTGATGAGACTGATTGTGAAGAAATTGATGTCTCTGAACAGATTAAAGATGATTAATGCAAGCAGCGCGATGATTGGTACAAGCAATTGCGATCTTGCGATTTTCTTAATTCCGTTAATCATTAGATTTTACCTCCCCCGCGATGGTATGCATGATTTTTGCCTGGGTCATTTCTTCACCTTTTAATTCACCCACGATTTTTCGGTCGCGCATAACAATGAGGCGAGAGCAGGTGCGCAGCATTTCTTCAATTTCAGACGAAATGAAGGTGACGCTGACGCCCTCTTCGGCAAGCTTCAATACAAGCTTCTGAATTTCAACTTTGGTACCCACGTCAATACCACGTGTCGGTTCGTCTAAGATAAGATATTGTGGGTTGGTCAGCAGCCAGCGCGCCAGGATAACCTTCTGCTGGTTGCCGCCGGAAAGGGAACTGATGGGTGTATCGGTCGAAGCCGTTTTGATTCCCAGCAGTTTGATATACTCATCGGCAAAGGCTTCCGCTTCCGCCTTGGAGAACGGTTTGAAAAAGCCTTGCATGACCTGAAGCGCCAGAATGATGTTTTCGCGCACAGACAGATCCGCCACAATACCGTCTTCTTTACGGTCCTCAGGCAGATATCCGATTCCATGCTTCATCGCGTCTCTAGGCTTGGCAATTTTTACTTTTTTTCCATTAATCTTTATCATGCCCGTACTTGGCTTATCTGCGCCAAAGATGGCACGGACACTTTCACTGCGGCCGGAACCAAGCAAACCGGTAAACCCGTTGACTTCTCCCTTATGCACTTCAAAGTTGAATGTATGGGGCGCATAGCTGCTGGACAAGCCTTCTGCCTCATAGACAACCGGCTCAGCGTCTTTTACTCTTTCGGTATCTTTCTTTTCCAGCGCGGAGATATCATCAAGCTCTTTACCCATCATCTTGGAGATGAGCTGAATTCGCGGTAAATCTTTAATCTCATATTCGCCGATAAATTCACCGTTTCTTAAAACTGTGATCTTATCGCATACTTCATAAACCTGTTCCAAGAAGTGCGTGATGAAGATGATGCCAACGCCGCGCGACTTTAAGTCACGCATCAGCGCAAACAGCATTTCAACCTCATGTTCGTCCAAAGACGATGTCGGTTCGTCCAAAATCAGCACTTTACAGTCCATATCCACCGCACGTGCAACCGCCACCATCTGCTGAACCGCTAAAGAACAGGAGCCCAGCTGCTGTGCCGCTCTGGCAGGAATATTGAGTTTTGAAAGAATTTCTGTTGTTTTCTTTTCTATAGTACGCCACTTAACCAACCGGTAATTGCCGCGTCCAATGAACATGTTCTCGGCAACCGATAAGTTGGGGCAGAGAGTGATTTCCTGATAAACCGTACTGATGCCCAAGCTCTGGGCTTCACTCGGTGATTTTATCGAGACTTCTTCACCAGCCAAGCTGATTTGGCCTGAATCCTTCGGATGTACCCCTGTTAAGACCTTAATCAAGGTCGATTTTCCGGCTCCATTCTCACCCATCAGGGCGTGAATCTCGCCTTTGCAGAGAGTAAAATCCACATTTTGCAGAGCACGTACACCCGGGAATGCTTTGCAAATACCCCGCATGGATAAAACGATGTCGTTCTTCATAGATAACTAACCATCCTTTATACTTTTGGAAGTTTTTAAAAACGCGGTGCGTGTATGCGAGAAAATCCCACACACGCCGCACCGCCCATACTTTTGATACAACGTCACTGCCTATTCAGCAGAGAAAAATCTTGCAATTAGTCTCCCAGACCGTAAGTATCGATGTCTTCCTGGGTAATCGTTGTTGCATCAAAGCCTTTTTCTTCAGAAATGACCAGCTTGCTGTCCAGCGTTCCGCCAGCTTCAAGAGTTTTGATCATTTCGTCGATAACAGCCGCCTGGAACGGGCTGCACTGTTGGTCGAAGTTCCAGTTCTGAGCAAGCAGTTCTCTGAGCGCCCATTTGTTGCAGTCGAAGCCCATGATGATAACGTCTCCGCCAACGCCGTGAGTGATACCAGCTTCGTCGAGAGCAGCAACAGCACCTTTAGCCATGTCGTCGTTTTCAGCGTAAATTACGTTGAAAGGAGTTCCAGCGCTAATAACGGTTGCAACGATGTCTTTCGCTTCGTCAGCCTGCCAGTTAGCAGTCTGCTGAACAACTTTGGTCATTGTGCCAGCGGCGAACTCAGCGTCTAAAGCGCCGGTACGACCGATCTGAGCAGCAGTTCCCATAACGCCCTGAATGTGGATAACATTGTAAGCTTCCAGATTCTGAGATTTCAGCCATGCAACAGCATTCTGTCCTTCAACAGCCATGTCGGAAACAACAGCTGCTTCGTACATGCTTTCGTCCGCATTGATCATACGGTCGAACAGGATAACTTTGACGCCAGCATCTTTAGCATTTGTCAGAACGGTATCCCAACCATCGGTAGCAGCAGCAGAGATCAACAGATAGTCTACGCCATCAGTAATGAACTGAGCAGCCGCATTCAGCTGTTCATCAATATTCAGGGTGTAAACAGTCGAAACTTCGTATCCGTTTGCTTCTGTGAAGACTTTTTCAAAGTCCGCAACGTTCGCTGCACGGTAACCGGATTCGGACGGCGGGTTGTTAACGATACCAACTTTAACCATTCCATCATCAGCCACCGGAGCAGCTGTCGCTGTGTCAGCCGCGGTGTCAGCCGCAGGAGCCGCTGCATTGTTGCAAGCTGCAAATGCGAACATCATAACTACGACAAGCACGAGTACCAAAGAACTTTTTAGAACCTTCATATCTTTCCTCCTAGATATAGATTATGTTTTAAGGCATGATTGCCTTAAACTTAATATCAAAAATTATTAGCGGGTAACCACCGCATACACGCAAGCCGGTAACCCGAGGCTTCTCCATGCCGTCGTCTGGTCAGGGTTTCATCGCATGCTTGGCCCTCAATTGTCAACATGTTGACCCAGAATGTACGTACAAGTTGGGGTAAAACTTTTTCCGCTTCTGGCCGACGCCCTACGGGTTTTACAGGTTCTTGCAGGAGTTTCTGACAATCAGCTCGGGCCGATAGACAATCTGCGGTTTTTCCAGACGCCCTTCCAGCATATCGATCATATACTTGGCGGCCTGAACACCCATCTCTTTTTTCGGATGCATGATGGTGGTCAGTTTGATCCCCGATTGCAGGATGGATGTCGAATCGTCATAACCGATAATCGAGATATCATCCGGCACCCTTAACCCGCTGTCATTGATCGCCTGAACGACCATCAGCGCGTACACATCGTTATAGCAGAAAATCGCAGTTGGACGATCTTCTTTTCGGAGCAGAGATTGTGCAAACATGTACGGAAAGTCATACATATTGAACGTCTCATATTCACCGATGAAACCAGGTTGAATCGGCACTCCATATTTCTCCATTGCCGCCACAAAACCGGCCCGACGGTTGATACCCTGTTTATCATCTGTTTTAAAGATTCCGGCAATCCTGCGATGCCCCAGCTGAATCAGGTATTCCGTGGCCATGTAGCCGCCTTTATAGTCGTCCAAAAGCACGTATGCGCTTGAAAAATCGTCATAACATGCGTTGATAAAGCAAAATTTGATGTCTCTGCTCCGGATGTCCTCGAGCAATTTTAGATTGGTGTTTTCTCGGGCGCTCTTTGTCGGTTCAATAATCAGTCCAACCACGTTGTGTTCCGAAATGCTGGCCAGATACTGCGCTTCCCGCTCCTTGATATTGTTGGTGTTGGATAGAAGCATCATATAGCCTTCATCCGATAACGTCTCTTCTATCCCCGAGATGATACCCGGAAATACAAAGCCCGCAATATAGGTGGTCAGAACCGCAACAATCTGTTTGTACTTGGCATCTCTGCGATAGTTGCTGAACGTACCTTTGCCCTGTTCTTTGAATATGTAGCCTTCACTGGTCAGTTCCCCGAAGGCTTGTCGAATTGTATGTCTGCTTACTTCGAATTTCTCCATCAGCTCATGTTCTGACGGGAGTTTTCCACCGTAAGTGATGACGTTCTCTTTCAGCAGGTGCTTGACGTAGTCCTTAACTAATTCATACTTTGGTGTATTGATATCTTCAGTCATGACGACGCACCATTACCTCTAACTTGTCCTTACATGTACTATACAAGATACGTACAAGTTGGTCAAGGGTAAATTCCCGGATTCCATATTTTTAATATTCCTGTAAACATATGACGTCATTTGAGCCCAGGATTGTTCGTTTGTGTTCACTTTCTATTTTCTTTTCTTTCCGTTTGGCATGAGAAAAGGCCCGCAACGACACGGTGCTGGCCCTTTTCTCTCTATTCAATATCCCTTCTCATTTGCTTTTTAATCGCCGCGACATCAGTCCAGACTCAGCTCGCTGCCCACCTCAGGTTCGCCGGTGTCCGCATACAGTCGTACGCCGTATGCTGTATGGTCATAGATAAATGAGATTTCGTAATACAAAATACTCATCTCCATTAGATTAAAGTAGTTTAGTTCCAGCTTATCGGCCGCAATACCTTGTTCTTTCGACACAATTCCCCGCGCAATCTCAATCGCCTCATCCTCGCTGATAATGTTTAATTCCTCAAGAACCGGATTGATTTTGACATAATGCAGATCGTGTTCGGAATCATAGATCACCGATGCGACAAACGAGTAGTCCCGGATTGAAGGATTCTTTGATATATATTCAAATTCATACACCGTTCGGTCCGCGTTGTCCATCTCGTTGTACATACGCACAAAAGTCATATCTTTGCCGTAGGTCAGGTCATAGTAGTATTCGAAAAGTTTCTCTTTGGCCCGCACTATATCATCCGAATCCGTCGAAATCACTGCTGCGCTCTCTTGGGTGTTGTCTAACAGCTTGATGGTCTCAAGACTTCCGTCCGCCCAAATGGCGACGTAAATCTGGCCCGGCCAACCCACCGCTTCGGCGATGGCCGAACCGTCGCTGTATCCCTTCTCCGTTTTAATGATATCGGCGTAAGAAAACTGCGGATAGTAGTCCGCGATATACTTCAGCACCAGATTCTTAAAATCGGCGTCATCCATCGTCAGTTTCTCATCCGTCTTTCCCAGTCTGGATGTATACTCCATCAGGGATAAATCCGACGCGTTGATTCTGACAATTTGGTCACCCAAAGTCGGACTGTCTTTGCCATTCAGCGCAATCGTATAGATCTTGTCGTCACCGCTGGTTTCTATATTTGTCAGTTCAAGTTCGACATCCTCAATCTGGGAATATGAAAGCACTTTGCTGATGAGTTCGTCTGAAGCCCCGACGACATCCAGCGCGTCATAGGGTGCAATAATAGCGCAGAGTTCACCGTTGCTGTTTAGTGTCATCCCAAATTCGCGTGTACTTTCTTCACTCACTTTGTAGAGTGTTCCTGTGATTTCAAAGAATGTTCCGCGTCCAATGGCGCAACTCTCAATGGTTGCTTCCGAATCGGGATACAGCTTTTGCAGGACGGGCATCGCCAAAGCTTTCGCTTCATCCGTGCTGATGGTCACCGCATTCTCATTATAGTTGGTTTCAATCGCCGCCTGCAGTATCTCGCCGTTAAAATCATAGATCTGATACATCGTGTCTGTCCCGTCTTCGCTGGTGAACATATGGAAAGGCAGAACGTTCTCCGAAAGACCATCGTAGCGGAAGTTCTTGGCACCGTTCAGGTTATGCGCCTCCACAATCGCCAAAGCATTCTCCTCTGACCCCACTGGCGTAAATCCTCGGCCCGTCATGCCGACAGCAACTTGTGTTTCCGCCGGATTGGTCGGCTCAGCATTCATTGCGCTATCTGTTTTTTCCGGCATACAGGCCGATGTAAAACATCCGAATGTAAACACCATCATCATCGCGACAGCAGCCGTCATGGCCAGCTTCGATTTTCTTTTTGGTTTCAACATATTCTCCACTCGCTTTCTGATTTTTGTTGTGTCCTTACAGAAAGAAATGGCGGTTGGAAGTACTATCTCCCCTTGCGAAAGCCGGATGACGTCCAGAAGCCCTTGCGAATACTCCAGCATCTGCTCCCGGCTGTGCTTTTTCTTGACAACCTCATCACAGGCCATCTCAATGTCCTCCAGAAACGCGCGGCTTCCGAGATACACCAGCGGGTTAAACCAGTACACGATTTTAGCGAGCATCCACAGATAGTTTTTTAGAACATCTTGACGCTTCACATGCACCAGCTCGTGGAACAGAATCAGTCCAGTCTTACTTTCGCCAATTTGCTGTATCAGGTGCCTCGGCAACAGAATCTTGGGCCGGATGACACCGCAGGTGATCGGTGAATCGATATACTCGCATTCGTAGACAAATACATTTCGGTAGATGCCGAGCACATTGCTGGATAGGTACGCCTTCTTGGCGATGGTTCCTTCGTACAACAGCTTTCTCGCCTTAATTCTGGAGAGAAACATCCCCATTCTTCGCAGGGTGATCGCGCATGCCGCCGCCGCACCCAGTGCCCACACCGCAAACGCAATCTGCCAGAGGGAAATTTCAGGAACCCGGAACGTTTTTTCTGATGAAGCCGCCGTCTCGGTTTCCGCCGGTTCAGCAGTGGCCGTCATGGTTTCCGCCGCCGTCGGTGAAAATCCGGTTTCCAGCGCCGGCGCATCATTCAGTGCGCTGTCAGTCTGCGTGACGGCTTCTGAAACGGTTTGGGGCAGCAGAGAACCGACGTGAAAAGGCGCCTCGATGGTGACCGGCAGCATCAGCCGTACCATCGCCAAAAACCACAAGAGCGAAATTACGCGCGTCTGAAGCTTATCGCGAAACAGCCGCCGTACCAGAAGGACCGCCGCAATCATCGCCGAGGACAGAAGCGCAGTCAGCAGAATCTGTTTAATCAACGCTTCCATCGTTTTTCTCCTTAAAATCGTGTATTAGTCGTTCCAGCTCATCTATCTCTTCGCGGCTGACCTTTTCGTTGTCAATCAGCCCCGCCACCATGTTGGACAGCCCCCGGTAATTGCGCCGCAAAAATCCGTCGGCGGCCGAAGCCAGGTACTGTTCCTTGGTCAGTTTAGGGAAATACTTAATCTTCCGCTCGCTAATCTGGTTGACGCCGAGCAATCCCTTGTCGGCCATGGTTTTGGTGTAGAACTTCACCATGTGCCGCGACCAGTCATGCGCCTCGCCGATTCGGTCGAAGATTTCCGTGTTGGAAAGTTCTCCGTCCCGCCAGATCACCTCCATAATCATTCTTTCCGTGTTGGTCAGTTTCAGTTCGTTCATGGTATACCTCGAATCGTTTAGGGTAGAATCCTTTTCCCATATTTAAGGTATATCAAATCTACCATAATGTCAATATGCTATATTTTTGTTTACAATTTTTTCATATCAGCCCAAGAAAAAACCCGCCGCGCGGTTGCGCTAGGCGGGCCCTTTCTTGCTATTCAATATCCCTTCTCATTTGCTTTTAATCATCTCAACCATCGCGTCAAACACCGCCGGGTCTGTGTCTATGGTATACAAGACGCCTTCGTAATACAGCGTAAGACCGGTCTTGGTTTTCACAATCTGACAGCCTAAGATGTCGATGTATTCACTGTACTTGGGCGTGCCTGATACTTCTTCCTGTCCGGCTTCGTCCCAAGGCGCGAATTCCATCGCCCAGCAGAACGCGTTATCCACGGTGTACGTATAGGTTTCTTTTGTTTTCTCATTGACATAGGTGATATCCATATCAATGTAATCCCCGGTCAGTCCGGCCACGATGTCGTATCCCAGCTGTGACTCGGTCATGGTGGGAAGGCTTGCACCTTCCATCAC
>ERZ1645192.987-NODE-987-length-24064-cov-7.421050_pt1 | contig 24064 bp, 3 predicted proteins | sample MGYA00575354_ERZ1645192 | MGnify/ENA primary metagenome ERZ1645192 (study PRJEB40844, sample SAMN11349763) | freshwater sediment metagenome | isolation source: river sediment | host: Sediment | place: India: Faizupur Khadar , New Delhi | collected 2017-02-21 ... | reverse complement strand
GACGGGCTTTCCCGCCGTTTTTGTACCCGGATTCCACTCGTTCGTTCGATGAAGTCGGCGTTTCTCAACACAGGCAGGTGGTTATGAAGAAACAGAGTCTCAACTCGTCGCATTTCACACGGGCACTGCTGCTCCTGGCGTTCCTTTCGTGGGGCTCCGCAGCGCTGGGTCAGACGGTGGCGCCTGCCACCCAGACGATCATCGCGGGCGACGTGAGTTCCTTCATCGTCAGCGGCCTGAACACGTCCACGACCCAGCCGAAGACCGTCGTCTATCCGTGGTCGGAGTATTCGGATCGCGTCTACGTGGATGCGACGCCGATTGAACAGGCGTTGACAACGGACGGCAGCAACTACGAGTCGTTTGTCTTCTTCTCCGCCCTGGCGATCAAGCGGCTGGACGGCGAGGTGACTCCGGTGCCGATCGATCTCACGTTGACCATGGGCGGGGGAATCCTGGGCAGCCTGACGTGCAGTGTCACCGTGGCGGACGCCACGCTGTCGTTCGGTCCGGCCGCCCCGGCGGTGCGGGTGGGCGATACGGTTCCGCTGGTGATCCGCCGTGTGGCGATGAATTCGCACGGTCCCCTGACCTTCGAGCTCCAGAGCGGGAATTCGTCCGTGCTGGGGCTCGGCGCGGCAAGAGCCGACACTCCGTCCAGCTCGATCACTGTCTCGTTCACCACCTATGAGTGGAGCAAGACGGTTTACATCTCCGGCCTTTCCATGATCCAGGATGTTTCGTCCACCAACATTCCCGTGACGGCGCACATCGGCAGTTACGCCGCCACCTCGGTCGTAATGGTGACGAGAAACAGCGGGCTGATTCTGAGCCCCGCGGCCGCGTCCACGGCTGCCGGCGACGCCCTGCCCATGACCGTGACCCGCACGTCGACGACCAATGTCTCGCCGCTGACCGTGCATTTCTCCGTCGATGATCCGCTGACGATGACGGTTCCTTCCTCGGTGACGATTCCCTCGGGCCAGATGAGCGCGAACTTCTCCGTGGTCGGCCGGGCGCCAGGCGAGGCCACGGTTCACGCCACGGCGATCGGCGTCGAGGATAACACCAACAGCTACAGCCGAATCACGGTGGACAATCCCGCCCTCGTCTACTCGCAGAACCCTGTGACGAACACCGTGGGCGGTGTGCGGAATGTCGTCATCACCCGGCCCTACAACGAGGCGGGCGGTGACCTGGACGTCTCTTTTGTGTCGCTCGAGCCGGGATATTTCCGCGTGGAGCCGGTCTTCGCGAGCTTTGCGGCGGGCTACGTGAGCGTGACGGCGACGGTCTACGGTCTTTCGACCGGCACGGGCATCATGGAAACCGGAGTCGGCTCGTTCAAGACCAACCTGACGGTGGTGATTAACGATCCGTCGCTCAGTTTCTCGCCCGGCTCGGTCTCCACCGTGGTCGGCGACAAACGCATTGTGACGGTGACCCGTCCCTCCGACGAAAACGCCGTCGAACTGGTCCTCAATATCTCCTCCCTCGCGCCGGACGTGTTCAGCCTGAGCGCTGCCAGCGTGAGCATCCCCGCGGGCCAGCAGAGCACGACGTTCGAGGTGACCGGTCTTTCAGCCGGCAGCGGCACGCTCGCCGCCTACAATGGCGCCTACAGCACAAACATCTCCGTCACGGTGGGCGCGCCCACCGTCGGGTTCCTGCCGTCGTCGCTGACGAACACCGTGGGCGATGTGCGGGTCGTGACGCTCAGCCGCCCGCTGGGCGAGGCGAACGCGGACCTGAACCTCACCCTGGCTTCTCTGGCGCCCGGCGTTTTCTCTCTCGGCGCGGGCGGCGTGTTGATTCCGGCCGGAAGCATCAGCGCCACGGTGACGGTGTACGGTCTGACGTCGGGCGCGGGCTTCCTGCAGGCCCGGTCCGGCTCCTATGCGACGAATCTGCCCGTGACCGTCAACAACCCGACCTTTGTTTTCTCGCCGACCCCCACGATGACGAACACCGTGGGCGATGCCCGCACGTTGACGATCAGCCGGTCTCCATCGGAGGCGGGCGCCGACCTGTCCATGAGTCTTTCGGCGCTGTCACCCGATGTGTTCGGGCTGAGCGCGGGCGACGTGACGATCGCGGCCGGGAACATCAGCGCCACGGTGACCGTGTACGGCTTGACGGCGGGCGCGGGGTTCATGGAAGCCCGTGTCGGGTCATATGCGACCAACATCGCCATCGAGGTGGAGTCGCCGGTCCTGACGTTCACGCCGGTCCCGCTGACGAACACCGTCGGCGATGCGCGCACCGTCAGTATTTCCCGCCCGTTGACGCAGGCCGGAAGTACTCTCTCGGTGTCGCTCTCGTCGCTTGCGCCCGGGGTATTCAGCCTCAACACAGCCAACGCCACGATCATGCCCGGCTTCGGGAGCGCCACGGTGACGGTGTACGGCCTCACCAGCGGTTCCGGGGAACTGGAGGCGCGGGTCGGCACGTATGCGACAAATCTGAGCGTTGTCGTGAACAGCCCGACGCTCACCTTCCTTCCGACGATCCTGACGAACACCGTTGGCGATGCAAAGACGCTCACCATCTCCAGGCCCGTCGGCCAGTCGGGGAACTCCCTGACCGTCGTTCTGTCGTCGCTCGCGCCGGACCTGTTCAGCGTGAATCCGTCCACGGTGACGATTCCCGCGGGCGGTGCCAGCGCCGAAACGGTCGTGTACGGTCTCGGCGAAGGCAGCGGAGTCCTTCAGGCGAACGCGGGTTCCTACGGGACGAACCTGGCGGTCATCGTGGAGAGTCCGACCCTGACGTTTACCCCGAGTCCTCTGACAAACCGCGTGGGTGAGGTCAGCACGGTAACGATCCGGCGTCCGGTCAGCGAATCGGGCGCCAACCTGACCATCCGGTTGTCCACATTGTCCGTGGACACCTTCCTGCTCAATGCGAGTTCGCTGACGATACCCGCGGGCCAGGTCAGCGGCGATTTCCTCGTTCTCGGGGTTTCGAGCGGGTCCGGCACGATCAACGCCAGCGTCAGTTCGTACAGCACGAACCTCAACGTGATCGTTCCGCCCACCACTCTTGCCCTGAGCGGGCCGGTTGCGGTCAGGGTCAATGAGGCGGGAACGATGACCGTGACGCGCGGTGGCGATGCCCTCTCGAAGTTGAGTGTCACCCTCACGGGCTCGGACGGAGGGGAGTCCCTGGATGTGCCCTCCAGCGCGACGATCCAGGCAGGCCAACCCAGCGCGACCTTTGAAGTCACCGGCGAGGCGGTGAGCACGGGGGTGCAGGTTGTCGCGGAGGCATCCGGTTACCCATCCGCCAGCGCCATGGTTCCGGTGATTCCGACGAATCCCGGTCTCCAGTACGTCGTCTGGCGCGATGTGGATGCCAGCAAGACCTACAATGCGGGCGACACGGTGACGCTGACCTTCAATTCCACGATGGCCACGGGCACCGTGACCACGGCCAATCTCACGCTCATGCAACTGAACGCCTCGTATGCGTGGATTACGAGTCCGACGGGCAGTTGGGGCGCGGGGACAATCGTTACGGTGGCGGATCCGGGGACCTACTCCAAGTACATCCTCACGCTGGCCGGCACGCCGGTGCTCGGCGCCGGGTTGGCGGTCGACCCGTCGGCGGCGGTCACGGATGTGCTGGGCTATCCCGACACCACGGCTTCTCCGATCTACCTGCCTGGCTCCGAGGCGGATTCAAATACCAACGGAATCCCGGACTGGTGGGAGGAGCTCCACTTCGGCTGCGCCGACTGCGTGAATGCCCTGGGCGATCCCGACGGCGACGGACTGAACAACCTCTGGGAGTTCAATCTCTCCGCCAATCCGCTCGATGCGTACGCGCTCGATCCGGCCGATGGCGTCAAGGATGGGGACTGGGATTCCGACGGCGACACGCTGATCAACCGCCTTGAAATCGGCGAGTACGGGACGGATCCGTTGGCGACCGACACGGACGACGACAGCTGGACGGATGGGCAGGAACTGGACACGTCTCTGTTGAAGACGGATTGGTGGCGCGGCCGGCATGTCACGAGTCCGACCTACTCCCGGAGCCCCCTGATCCAGCGAAGCATGCGGATGACGGGCGCCTCTGTGGCGATCCCTGACGCGGAGTACCTGAATCGCGCGGAATGGCTGGTCGATGTCTGGGTCCAGCTGACGAATTCGACAAGCACCGGCAACCTGGTCGTGCGCCGGACCGATACCGGGCTGACCAATTTCTGTCTGCGCGTGGACAACAACGTTCCCTCCATCGAGTTCCAGTCTCCGGGCGGCTCGACCTACGCGATCAGCGGAACGGCCATTCCCGTCAACCTCTGGACGCACCTCACGGGCGCGTGGATTCCGACCTACAAGGCCTTGGAGCTGAAGCAGAACGACGCCACCTACCAGGCCAAGGATCTGGTCACCGCCTGCGCCCAGGGGCGCGGCTCGGCGGCCATCGCGGATACCGGCCTGTCCGGGTTCCTCGACAAGGTGGTCATCCGCAACCCGCTGGCGGTGGACGTGGTGTTCGTGCTGGATATTTCGGGAAGCATGTCGGGCGAGCCGCTTGCCTCGCTGAAAGCAGCTTCGGTCATGGCCATTGACCTCCTGCCGCAGGATACGCCGATCGGAATCGTGGCTTTCTCCGATGAGGCCACGAACCTGACGCAGGGGTTCAGCACGGACAAGATCAAGCTGAAGAGAATCATCAACTCTCTCAACACGAAGAACCTGACGGGCTACATCGGGGCCCTCGAGTGCATGACGAACCTGGTCGGCACTTCATCCGACCTGGACCGGCACCTGGCCATCTTCATCTCCGACGGCGAACCGAACGTCCCGGCGGAATCGCCCTCGCCCTCGGACAAGCTGATTGCCGCGTGCGCGGACATGGGGATCGTGATCGATACCATCGGGTTCTACCTGTACAACCCGACCGAATTGCAGCGGTTGTCCGACGGTACCGACGGCACGTACTTTGACGCGCCGTCTTCCGAGGAGTTGGAGAGGGCCTTCACGGAGATTCTGGCCGGCCTGTTCAAGACCCGCTACCTGTTCGACGATGGCGGCGTGACAGCGGAGGACTACGAGCGGCCCCTGAGCTGGAGCAACGCGCTTTCCGGCGTGACCTTCGCTACGAACACCTTCGTGGAGACGAGCGACATCGAACTCGGCGATTCCGAGCCGCCTCAATGGTGGCAGAAGCTGTTCTTCGGCGTGAACGGCTGCGACCCGATGGGCGACACCGACAAGGACGGCCTGCTCAATATTTACGAGTACTATTCCGACACCAACCCGAGGGATGACGACACGGATGGCGACGGCGTCCTCGATGGCGCGGAAGACTATGACAGCGACGGCCTCCAGAACCAGGACGAACAGGCCCATGCGGCGGATCCGCGGCTGACCGACACGGACGACGACAACATCAACGACCTGGCCGAGAAACTGGCCGGAACAGATCCGGCGCATTCGCTCAGCCCGTATTTCCCGCGGGTTCTCCGCTTCGGCGGCACGACCAACGACTACTTGAGCATGCCGCTGGATTCGCGGTTCCGGTTGATGAACTGGACCCTGGAAGCGTGGGTGAATCCTGCGTCGGGATGGGGCGGTAACGGGTCCGTGGTGTACCGCGATTCCGAGGCCGGCGAAACCAACTTCTACCTCGGCATTGACGGAAGCCTGCGGCCGGTGGCCGGTTTCGGCACCAACTGGGTGACGGGCTCGGCGATCCCCGGCGACTCCGTCACGTGGACGCATCTTGCGGCGACGTATGATTCGGCCGCCCAGGAGCTCAAGCTCTTTGTCAACGGCCAGCAGGTGGCGATCAAGGTGTGCGCCGAGAACCCGAGGGCCAGCGGCATCGGGCCCGTGATCCAGAGGATCGGGCAGGGATTCAACGGCTTGATGGACGAGGTTCGTCTCTGGAACGTTTCGCGCAGTCCCGAGAGCATTGAATCGGAGCGCAGCCGAAGCCTTTCCGGAAACGATCCGGGGCTTGTCGCATACTACCGGTTTGACGACAACACGCGCTGGGTGTCGTCGCCGACGCTCATCGGCACCAGCGGCAACAACATCACGAACGGGACCAGCGCCGTCGATCCGACCATCCGTCCGTGGACGTGGGGACAGGTGGAAGACTTCGCGGCGGCGTTCAGCCAGAAGGACTGGACCAACCGGTGGAGAAAGGCCGCGACGATCAACGGGAATGTGAGCTACTCCAATGCGCCCGGCGTCACGGTGCAATACCCGGCCGTGCGCGTCATCCTTCAGCCCATGCAGGCCATTGGCGCGGCGTGGTCGCTGAACGGCGGAGACTGGTATGCCAGCGGCGCCGTGGCCGCCCTGGGCGAGACGAACGACCTGAGCGTGAGCCTCGGGTATCGATCCATCTACGGATGGACCGAACCGCCTCCGGAAACCGTTGAGCTGACCAACGGCATGACGAGGACTCTGATCCGTTCCTATCGGCTGAACGGGACGCTGGCCGTGTATCTGGAGCCGGCGGAAGCCCGCTCGAACGGGGCGATGTGGCGGGTGGATGGCGGACAGTGGCTGCTCAGCGACACGGTCGTGAGCAACGTGTCGCTCGGAGACCACTTGCTGGACTTCACCACCCTGGATGGATGGCAGGAACCCGCTCTCGAGACGGTGACGCTTTCTGAGGGGGAGAACAAGGTTCTCACCAAGTTCTACACGGCGGCCCGCGGAGGTCTGGTTGTCAATATCGAGCCGCCGGAGGCCCGCGCTGCGGGGGCGCAGTGGAATGTGGACGGTGGCGGCTGGCAGGACGGCGGCGTGACAAACGCCCTCGGCCCGGGCAACCACATTGTGGCGTTTCGTTCCATCCCGGAATGGACGGCACCGTCTTCCCAGCTGGTGGCGGTGGTCAAGGGACAGACGAACACCATGACCGTGACCTATCAGTATGGGATTCGATCTGTTTCGGGTTACGTCTTCAACGAGTCCTTGTGGAACAACCTGCCGCCGCGCAGCAACCCGCCCGGTGACGGGTCCGGCTCCGGACGGATCATGGTCGGGGTGTGGCTGACAACTACCGAGGCTTTCGGCTCGCCACTGTACCAGAGCCTTCTTGCCACGAATGTTCTGCCATCGTTCGGATCCAACTATGCTTACAGTATCAACTACATGGAGCCGCAACCGGTAAGTTACGCCTACGAAGGCTACCAGGTGCGTGCCTGGGTCGACGCCGATAACAATGGGCTCTATGACATCGGCGAACCCGCGAGCGCGGTCCAAGCGTTCATGTTCGATGGGGACAACGTGGGCGGAATGAACGTGACCATCGAAGACGATCTCGACAACGATAATCTGCCGGAATGGTGGGAAGCTCGCTGGTTCGGGAACATCGGGCAGAACGGGAACGGTGACTTTGACCGCGACGGCCTGAGCAACCTCCAGGAGTACAACCTGGCGAACGGCGCGAGCGAACTGTGGTCGCTCAATCCGGCCGATTTCGACAGCGACGGTGACGGGATGGATGATAAGTGGGAAGTCACCTACTTCGCCGCCGGCGCGGGAGTCAATCCGACGAACAATGATGCGTTCGCGGATGCCGACGGCGACGGTCTGATCAACATCCAGGAGTACAACGGTGTGGATGGGTGGCCGCGAATCGGCCAGGACATGGGGCAGGCCTGGGGCATTGCCTCGAGCAACCTGACGAGCGATGACGCGATCAATCCGTTGGACATCGACACCGACGGCGATGATCTCGTGGATAGCTTCGAAGGCACCTGGTACGACGTGTCGAAGGGAATCGACCCGAATAACTCGATCGCCCCGTCCGGCATACTCGAGGTTGTGATCGTGAAGATGGACGGCACGCAAATCTCGAACACGGTTACGCTGGCGGGGGCCGATCCCGACATGGACGGTCTGACGCACTACCGCGAACAGTGCTTGCTCGCTCAATTCCGCGAGGGCGGGAGCAACGACATCTGGTCCGACGGCGCCGGCGCGCTGCCGGTCGCCGGGACGAACGGGGTCCGCGTGTTCAGCCCGCCGCTGCTGCTGGGCGCGACCAATTCAAGCACCATCGCGGGCGATCTGGCCGTCCTTCGCGGCCTGGAGTGGACCAGCCCCGACAACGAAGACACGGATTACGACCTCCTGCCGGACGGCTGGGAAGTGGAGTACAACCTGGATCCGAAGAGCGCCGCCGGCAACGACGGATTCTGGGGCGATCCGGATGGCGACACATTGCTGAACTCGCAGGAGTTCCTGGGTCAGGACGGCAACCGCCTGGCCGAACGCTATTACGTGAACGGCACCGGCGACGAAACGAATCCGAACGAGCACAACTGGCGTCCGGACAGCACGGGTGTCGGCCCCGGCGTCATGCGGCCGGCCATTGCCGCGGACTACTGGTATCTGAATGAAGCGTCGCCCACCAACGGAACGCTGGGCGCCGCCCTGCCGACCATCAGCCTGGGATCGGACAGCGGCCGCGACACCGATGACGACGGAATTCCGGACGACGTGGAAATCCAGATGGAGTATCTGAATCTCGGCGTGGACCCGAGTCCGGTTCACTCGATGTCGCCGTTCGTCAAGCGCGCCGCACTGATCGGCAGCAACAGCGGCATCGAGATTCCGGATCCGGAAGGCACGGTCTCCAACTACAACCCGCTCCTTCATAAGAGGGACTGGACCGTGGAGTGCTACGTCAAGCTGCTGGCGACGAACATGACCGGGTACCTGGTGAACAATCCAGGGCCGCTGGGCCTGGGAGACATCAGCTACCGGTTGAGCCTCACGAACAACACGCCCGTGATCGCGTTCAACACGCTGGGCGGGATGTATTATAAGGTAGTGGGGCCGGCCCTTCCGACCGGCAGGTGGATTCACCTGGCCGGTTCGTGGGATCACGCGAACAACAGTCTCAACCTGTACATCGACGGTGTGTTCGTGCAGGACGATCGCATTGTCGAGGAGGCCCTGTCCTCCCGCCTGTATCCGTCGATCACCCCGCCGGTCATCGGCGCCTCGGCTGACGGCACATTTGCCAGCCGCCTGCTGATGGATGAAGTCCGGATCTGGGGGATCGCCCGCAGCGGCGCCCAGATCGAAGCCTACAGGACGAAGCTGGTGCCGCAGAACTCGGCCGGCCTGCTGGCGTACTACCGGTTCGACGATGGCGGAACGACCGCGGAAGACTTCGCCCGCAAGGCGAAGAACGGGCTGTTCGGCGCGGCCTCCGACGATTATGCGTACGGCGATTTCGGATATGCGCTCCCGACCAACCGCTTCTCGTTCATCACGAACGACTACGCCATGGTCCGCGGGGTCGATGCCCGCGGCGCGGACGACACGGACGGCGACGGCATGCCGGACGACTGGGAAATGGTCAACCACCTCAACCCGCTGTCCACGAACAGCCTGGACGGGGCCCGGGATGATATGGACGGCGACGGCCTGGTCAACCTCTACGAGTTCTGGGCCGACACGAATCCGCGCGAGTGGGACACGGACCAGAACGGGATTTTCGACGTGAACGAGGATCGCGACGGGGACGGCGTGGTGAACCTGACCGAACAGCAGCTCGGCAGCCGGCCCGACATCGTCGATACCGATGACGACGGACTGACGGACAACGAAGAGCGCGGTGCGGGGACGAATCCGGCCGGCGCCACCGATCCGGCCGTGTCCCGTTCCGTCGAGTTCGACGGCGCGCTGTCCGACTACCTGGAGGTGCCGACGTCCATTCGCCAGCGGATGGTGGACTGGTCGATCGAGGCGTGGGTCAATGCGGAAAGCGTGGCCGGGGGGCAGGGCGTCATCATTCGCCGCGTGGTTCAGAACCTGGCCGGCGGGGCGGACGCGATGAACTTCGTGCTCGGCGTCGAGACCAACGCGTCGGGCGGGCTGCAGTTCTACACGGGCTACGTGCTGTCCAACGCCGTCGAGTACATCATTCGCGGCGGCGTCCTGCCGGCGGGCGACTGGACGCACGTGGCGGCTGTCTACAACAGCGCTAACGCCAGCCTGACGTTGTACACCAACGGGTACTACGCCGTGTCGAGCAACGGCCTCTACAGTGCGCCGCCGATCAACGGCAAGGGCGGCGATACGTTCGTGCGCATCGGCGAGGACTTCGAGGGCCGCATTGACGAAGTGCGCGTGTGGGATGTTGTCCGCACGGTCACGCAGATCCGGACGAACTTCACGAAGACCGTCTCCGAGAGCCAGACGAACCTGGTTCACTACTTCCGGTTCGATGACGGCGAGGCGACGACCAACGTGGTGGCCTATAATCCGTACCATCAGCCTCACGGGGCCCAGGACTTCACGTACGCGACCGACTGGATGGACGAGTGGATCCACGCGGCTTCGCGCCACGGCAATGTCCGGTTCGTCGAACCGGGCGGTGTCGTGCCTCCGCCGTCCCTGCGGATCAACATCCTCCCGCCGGCCGCGATCAGCGACGGCGCGCAGTGGTCGCTGGACGGCGGCGGCTACAACAACAGCGGCGTCACGCTCAACAACCTGTCGCCGGGCCCGCACTCGGTTCTCTACAGGTCGATCTACGGCTGGACGGCGCCCTCGAACGAGGTGCTTGTCCTCACGAACGGCGTGGCCACGACGCTCAGCCGGACGTATGTGATGAACGGATCTCTGCGGGTCGGCCTCGAGCCGCTCTCCGCTGTTTCGGCGGGCGCGCAGTGGCGCCTGGACGGCGGCGTGTGGCAGAACAGCGGGGTTACGTTGAGCAATCTGGCGCCGACGGTCCATACCGTGGAATTCAAACCGATCGACGGCTGGGCGGAGCCGGTGGCGGAAACGCTGACCATCTCGGAAGGGGAGAATGCGTCCATTACCCGGACCTACGGGGAAAGCCTCTCGTTCCTCCAGGTGATCCTGGTCCCGACCGGCGCGATCGCCGGCGGCGCGCAGTGGAACGTCAACGGCGGCGGCTGGCAGGAAAGCGGAACGAACGTTGCCCTTTCGTCAGGCCTGGTCACCGTGGGGTACAGGGAGGTGCCGGCGTGGGTCGGTCCGTCGAATGAAATGATCAACCTGATTGCCAACACGACCACGATTCTCACGAGGGTCTACGTTCAGAACACCACGACGGACACGGATTCCGACGGCCTGCTGGACGCGTGGGAGGTCATGTGGTTCGGAAATCTCGACCAGACGGCTGAAGGGGATCCGGATCGCGACGGGTTGAACAACATGGCTGAATTCACAGCCTCCGTCATCTACACGAATCTGGCGGCGATCAACCCGCTGAATTACGACACCGATGCGGATGGCATGGACGACCAGTGGGAGTACAACCGCTACCTGCGCGGCGTGGGCCTGAACCCGTGCACGAACGACGCCATGCGCGACTTCGACGGCGACGGTCTCATGAACGTGCAGGAATACAACGGCATCGATGGCTTGCCGAGGCTGGCGCAGGACGTGGCGGAAGCCCCGGGCATTGCGGCGAGCAACCAGGTCAGCAGCGACGCCATCAATCCGTTGAATGTGGACTCCGACGGCGACGGCCTCGTGGACAGCTTCGAGGCCGCGTGGTACGACGCGACGATGGCCGTTGACCCGACCAACGGAACGGCCCCCGCTTCGATCACCCGCATCACCGTGGTCGTTCCCGGCGGTACGAATTACACGGTGGAAGCCACGCTGGCCGGCTCCGACCCGGATAAGGACGGCCTGACCGGCTATCGCGAGCAGTGTCTGCTGGCCGAGTTCAGCGAAGGCGGAACGCTCGATCTGTGGTCGAACGGAACGAACAGCCTGCCGGCGGCGGACGCCGATGGTGTGCGCGCGTTCCTCGCGCCGTTGCTGCTTGGCGCGACCAACTCGACCACGATCGCGGGCGATCTGGCCGCGCTCAGGGCGCAGGAATGGACGGACCCGGCCGATGGCGACACGGACGAGGACCTGCTGCCGGACGGCTGGGAAATCGACTTCAACCTGGATCCGCGGAGCGCGGCCGGGGCGAACGGCTTCTACGGTGACCCCGACGGCGACAACCTGCCGAATACGGAAGAATATCTCGGCCAGGACGGCCTGCGCGCCACGAACAGCCCGTTCATCAACGGCACGGGCGATGAAACGAGCCCGAACGAGCACAACTGGCGGCCGGACAGCACGGATGTCGGCCCGGGCACGAAGCGGCCGGAACTGGCCAGCGGATACTGGTACAACTACGCTGCATCGCCGACGAACGGCACCCTGGGCTCGGCGCGGCCGACCGTGAGCGTTGGCATCGACGACGGGCAGGACACGGACGACGATGGCATTCCGGATGACGTCGAACTCCAGCAGGAGTACGCGGCGCTGGGAGTCGATCCGAGCCCCGTCCATTCCATGTCGCCGTTCATCAAGCGGTCGATGCTGATCACCCGCGCGGCGGGCGTCGGCATTCCGGATCCCGAGGGCGCGGCGTTCAACTGGCGCGCGCTGCTCCACAGGTCCGACTTCACGATCGAGTGCTACGTCAAGCTGCTGGGTCCGAATCTGACGGGTTACCTGGTGGACAACCCCGGTCCGCTGGGCATCGGCGACATCACCTGGAGACTCGGGTTGACCAACAACGTGCCGTACGTGTCCTTCGATACCGTCGGCCTCTACAATTACAAGGTGATCGGGTCTGCGCTGCCGACGAACCGGTGGATCCATCTTGCCGGCGTCTGGGCCGCAGGCGAAAACAGCCTGTCGCTCTACGTGAACGGAATCTTCGTCGAGGAACAGCGGGTGCTGGAGCCGGCGATGTCGGGCTACATCTACCCGTCCGCCTCGCAGCCGGCCATCGGCGTCTCGGCGAACAACTCGTTCTCGAACCGCCTGATGATGGACGAAATCAGGATCTGGGGCGTGGCGAGAACGCCGGAGGAAGTCGAGCAGTACAGGACACGGCTGGTGCCGCAGAACGCGGGCGGCTTGCTGGCCTACTACCGGTTCGACGATGGCGGGACGACGGCGGAAGACTTTGTCCGCAAGGCGCAGAACGGCCTGTTCACGGCGGCGAGCCGGAACTACACCTTCGGCGACTTCGGGTATGCGCTTCGCACGAACGGATTCCTCTTCGTGACGAACGATTACGCGATGGTCCTTGGGGTGGATGCGCGCGGCGCGGACGATACGGACGGCGACGGCATGCCGGACGACTGGGAGATGGTCAACCATCTCGACCCGTTGTCCACCAACGGCCTGAACGGCGCGTGGGCGGATGCGGATAGCGACGGCCTGGTCAATATCTACGAGTTCTGGTCCGACACCAACCCGCACGCGGAAAGCACGGATCAGGACGGCGAGCTGGACGTGAACGAAGACCGGGACGGCGACGGCGTGGCTAATATCGTGGAACAGGAACTCGGCAGCCGGCCGGACATCGTGGATACGGACGACGACTCGCTCGACGACAACGAGGAGCGAATCGCGGGATCCGATCCGGCCAATGCCATCGATCCTCCGGTGTCGCGCTCCATCGTGTTGGGCGGCGCCGCGTCGGACTACATGGAGATTCCGGTCTCAATCCGCCAGCGATTGACAGACTGGACCTTCGAGGCCTGGGTCAAGCCGGACAGCGTGACCGGCGGCGTGGGTACGATCGTTCGCCGCGTGGTGCAGAACCTGGGCGGCGGGCAGAACGCGATGAACTACGTTCTCGGTCTCGAGACGAACACCTCCGGCGGGCTGCGGTTCTACGGCGGATATGTGCTGACCAACGGGGCGCAGTACCTCGTGCGCGGCGGCTCGGTGCCGACCGGACTGTGGTCGCACGCGGCGGTCAGCTACGACAGCCGGACTTCGGCGCTCCTGCTCTACACCAACGGTGCCGTCGCGGTGTCGAGCAACGCGCAGTACAGCGCGCCGCCGATCAACGGGAAGGGCGGGGACACCTTCGTGCGCATCGGCGAGGACATTCGCGGACAGATCGACGAAGTCCGCTTCTGGGACAACGCCCGCTCCGACTCGGATGTCTGGGCCAACTACAGCAATACGGTGGTGGAAGTGCAGTCGAACCTCGTCCACTACTTCCGGCTCGACGACGGTCAGGCCGTGACCAACCGCCTGCCGTTCAGCCCGTTCCATCAGCCGCACAGCGCGCAGGACTACACGTACAGCGAGGACTGGATGGATCAGTGGCAGCATGCGGCGATCTTCCACGGGAACGTGGGATTCTACGCGCCCGGCGTCATCCAGCCCCCGGCGTCCCTGCGGGTGAACCTGACGCCGCCGGCGGCCGTCACGGCCGGCGCGCAGTGGTCGTTCAACGGCGGCGATTACAACGACAGCGGCGTCACTCTGGGGAATCTGCCCTCGGGCTCGAACGCGGTGCTCTACAAGTCCATCAGCGGGTGGACCGCGCCGTCCAACGAAGTCATCGTGCTGACGAACGGCGCGGCGACCACGATCACGCGTACGTATCTCCAGAACGGCAGCCTGAAGGTGAACATTGAGCCGCTGGCCGTGGCGACCTCCGCGCAATGGCGCGTGGATCTCGGCGCATGGCTGTACAGCGGCGCCGTGGTCTCCAACCTGTCCCCGTACAGCCACACCGTGGAGTTCAGGCCGATCGACGGCTGGATCGAGCCCTCGGCCACCAACGTCACTGTCGTCGGCGCCTCGACCCAGACCATCACCGCGACCTATGTGGACAGCCGCGGGTATCTCGAGGTCTTCCTGTCGCCCAGCAACGCGGTGATTGCGGGAGCGCGCTGGAGAATCGACGGCGGTTCCTGGTTGAATACCGGCACCAACCTGGTTCTCGTGGCGTCGGGCTCTCATGAGTTGAGTTACCAGACAATCCCCGGCTGGGTTGCCCCGTCCAACGAGACGATCAACATCATTGCCTTCACCACGACGCGACTCGTCAGGGTGTACGGCGGGACGGACACGGATTCGGACGGCTTGCTGGATGCGTGGGAGATTCGGTGGTTCGGCGATCTGAGCTACGGGCCGGACGACGATCCGGACCACGACGGGTTGTCGAACCTCGAGGAATTCAACGCGGCGCAGGTCTATGCGGCGCTGGATCCGCTGAGTCCGGCCAACTTCGACTCTGACGGCGACGTCATGGACGACAAGTGGGAATACTTCTACTACCTGTCGGGCGCGGGGTTGGACCCCGTCGTTGACGACGCCCTGCTGGATCGCGACGGCGACGGCCTGGCCAACGTACAGGAGTACAACGGCATGGACGGGTTGCCTCGCCTGATGCAGGATCCGTTTGCCGCGGCCGGCGTGGCCCTGGCCAACGAGGTCAGCACGGATTACCTCGCTCCGCTCGACTACGACACGGACGACGACCGGATGGTGGACAGCTTCGAGGCCGCCTGGTACGACGCCGGGATCGGCATCGATCCGCTCACGACGGGCTCCCTGTTCAGCGCGGACGCCGACGACGACGGCATGACGAGCTACCGCGAACAGTGCCTGCTCGTCGAGTTCCGCGAGGGCGAAGCAAACGACATCTGGTCCGACGGAACCAACGGCCTGCCGGGCATGGATATCAACGGCGTGTACGCGTTCAACCCGCCGCTGCTCCTTGGCGCCACGAACTCCATCACGATCCTCGGCGACCTGGCGGCGTTGCAGGGTCAGGAGTGGACGGATCCGGGGCGTTCCGATACCGACGACGACAGTCTGCCGGACGGCTGGGAGACGGAATACAACCTGAATCCGAAGAGCTTCATAGGCACGGACGGATTCTACGGCGATCCGGACGTTGACGGCCTGTTGAATTCGCAGGAATTCCTCGGCCAGGACGGCAATCGTTCGACGAATCATCCGAACGTCAACGGTACGGGCGACGAAACCAACCCTAACCAGCACAACTGGCGCCCCGTAAGCACCGGCCCCGGCCCGGGCATCATGCGTCCGGTCGTGGATATTGATTACTGGTACAACTACAGCGAGTCGCCGACGAACGGCACGCTCGGCGCCGCGTTGCCGACGGCCAGCCTCGGCTTCGACCGCGGCAGAGATACGGACGACGACGGGATTCCGGATGATGTGGAGATCCACCAGGCGTACAACGGTCTCGGCATTGACCCGAGCCCGGTGCACTCCATGTCGCCGTTCATCAAGCGCTCGGCCTTGATCAAGCGGGCGAGCGGCGTTGAGATTCCCGATCCGGAAGGGTATCCGTTCAACTACTCGCCGCTTCTGCATCACCGCGACTGGACGATCGAGTGCTATGTGAAGCTGTTGGGCACAAACATGACCGGGTATCTGATCGATAACCCCGGCCCGCTCGGTGTGGGCGACATGTCCTATCGGATCAGTCTCTCGAACAACGTGCCGATCGTGGCCTTCCATACGCTCGGCGGCTTCCTCTACAAGGTGGTCGGACCGGTTCTCCCGACGAACCGATGGATCCACCTGGCCGGCGTCCTGAGCCATGGGAAGAACAGCCTCGATCTGTATATCGACGGCGTCTACTACCAGGGGCAGATCGTGACGGAGGAGTCCATCTCGAGCCGGATGTACGCCTCGGCGACGCCGCCGGTCATCGGCGCCTCGGTGAACGGTTCCTTCACGAACCGGCTGCTGATGGACGAAATCCGGATCTGGGGCATTGCGAGAACTGCGGAGGAGATCGAGCAGTACCGCCGCAAGCTCGTCCCGCAGGATGAGTTCGGCCTGCTGGCCTACTTCCGTTTCGACGATGGCGGCACGACGGCGGAAGACTTCACCCGCAAGGCCCAGAACGGCCTGCTGGGGGCGGATGACACCGACTACTTCTTCGGTGACTTTGGCTATGCCCTGCGGACCAATGGGTTTGCCTTCGTGACAAACGACTACGCCGAGGTGTTCGGCGTCGATTCGCGCGGGGCGGACGACACGGATGGCGACGGCATGCCCGACGATTGGGAGGTGATCAACCATCTCGATTCGATGAACGCGGGCACAAACGGGGCGATGGGAGATGCGGACGGCGACGGGCTCTGGAACATCTACGAGTACTGGTCAGACACCAATCCGCACGCGCCGGACACGGATCAGGACGGCGTTCTGGACATCAATGAGGACCGCGATGGCGACAGCGTGGCCAACGTGCTTGAGCAGCGGCTGGGCAGCCGACCGGACAACATGGATACCGACGACGATGGCTTGAGCGACGACGTCGAGCAGGTGAACCGCACGAGTCCGGCGGATGCGACCGACCCGCAAATCGGGCGAGGAATGGCGTTCGGCGGAGCGCCCGGCGACTTCCTCGAGATCCCGACCCTGTTCAGCCAGCGCCTGACCGACTGGTCGCTGGAGGCATGGGTCTATCCGCACAACGCCGCCGACGGCGTCGGAACCATCGTTCGCAGGACGGTCCAGAAGATCGGGGCCGCGGAGTATGCTGTCAATTACCAGATCGGCATTGAAAGCGACGGCGCCGGCGGCCTGCGGCTGTATGCAGGCTATGTCACCACGAACGGCGTCAGCTACGTCGTGCGCACGATGACGAACTCGATCCCCGCTGCGCAGTGGACGCACGTGGCCGCCACCTTCAACTGGAACGACTCCACGCTGATCCTGTACACCAACGGCGCGGTGGCGTACCGGGAGGACCCGTTGTCGCTCAGCAACGCCCTGGTGCCGGCCATGGCGACGAACTTCTTCATCTCGCCGCCGCTGAACGGCAAGGGAGGCGAGTGTTTCGTCCGCGTGGGCGAGGACTTCGGCGGCTACATCGACGAGGTGCGCCTGTGGAGCGACACGCGCGGCCCCGACGAGATCCTGCAGCATCAGTACACGTACTTCAACCCCGATGCCCAGGGCCTGATCCACAACTTCAACTTCGACGACTCGCAGGCGAATACGAACACCTACGCGTTCGGACCGTTCCACCAGGCGCATGGCGCTCAGGATGTCGTGTATCCGAAGGACTGGAGCAACCAGTGGATCCACGCCGCGATGCTGAGAGGCAACCTGATGTTCGTGACGAACACGGCGGTGACTCCGCCTCCGTCCATCCGGGTGATTCTCCAGCCGCAGGGCGCGGTGGACGCCGGGGCCCAGTGGTCCGTGGACGGCGGCGTGTGGCGCAATAGCGGAGAGACCGTGCAGGGCCTCGACCGGATCAACCCGGTTCATACGATCTTCTACAAGACCGTGGACAACTGGACGGCGCCGAGCGCGGAAACGGTCTCGGTGTCCAACGGCGTGACCACGGTGCTGACCCGCACCTACGTCCGCCGCGGCACGCTGACCGTGTTCGTCCAGCCTCCGCAGGCGATCGAGAGCGCGATGTCGTTCGATGGCGACGACTACCTCTGGAGTATCGGGAATTACGGTGCCGGCATGGCGAAGGGCGGGCTGATCTATCACCGGAGCGGCGATACGATCACGAACCTGGATGTGGGCACCTACACCCTGCGCTTCTACCCCGTGACCGGCTGGAATCCGCCGGCCAGCTGGAACGTGGACATCGGCGAAGGCAACCACGTGATCCAGGTGGGCCAGTACACGCAGGTGGTCGCGTCGCTCACGGTGGTCATCGATCCGCAGGAAGCGATCGACGATGGCGCTCGCTGGCGCGTGGACAGTTCGGGCTGGATGCAGAGCGGCTCGATCACCAATCTCAACTACGGTCCGCACACGGTGGAGTTCCTGGCCGTTCCTCCGTGGGTGACGCCGTTGTCGCAGACGGTTTCGGTCACCAACAACGCGGTCTTCTCGATCACGGGTGTTTACACCGAGGTGTCCGGCATCTATGTCAGCCTGGGTCCGAACGAGGCGGTCACCAACGGGGCGGCGTGGAGACTTGTCGGCGAAACGAATTATCTCCCGACGGACACGTTCCGGACCCTGGCCCCGGGAACCTACACGCTCTCGTTCCGTCCGTTGTCGGGCTGGTTGACGCCCGGCAACATGGCGGTGAGTGTGCAGACAGGACAAACGGAAAGCATCACGGCGATGTACCTGCAGTCCGAGGTTCTGTTCACGAATCTCCTGAACTTCCTGAACAAGCCACGCGGGCTGGCGCTCGATGCCGGCGGCAAGCTGTATATCGCTGACAGCTACAACCACCGCATCGTCATCTACGACACGCAGTCGGGATTCGTCACCAATTGGGGCGGTCCGGCGAGCGGGTCGGGCCTCGGCCAGTTCTCGCAACCCATGGCGGTTGCGGTGGACCCGAACACCAATGTTTTCGTTGCCGATACGGCGAACAACCGTGTACAGCGCCGGAGCGCAGCGACCGGAACGTGGTCGGAGTGGGCGGGCATCGGCAATCCGTGGGACATTGCGATCGACTGGCAGACGAACCTGTACGTCGCGGAGTTCTACAGCAATCGCGTGCTCAAGATAACGCCGTCGGGCCTGCGGTCCACGTTTGTCTCCAACGGGTTTGCGGACGGCTTGGTCCGCTCGCCGGGCGGAGTCACGATCGACGAGTATAACAACATCGTGATCTCCGACTTCCCGGGCGGGCAGGGCCGCATACAGCGGTTCGGCACAAACGGCGTGCTGATCGAGGGGCTCGGAAGCTTCCTGGTCACCGAGGGGTCCCTGGGCAAGCCTCAGAACCTGCAATATGCCGGCTGCCAGGGCTCGCTGTTTGTCTCCGATGTGGGCACGAACAGCGATCCGTTGGTGCAGCGGAACGGCGATGGCACGTGGCAGACGGTGATCACCCGGGGCACGGTGCCGACCGTGTCCGGGCTTGCATGGGATCCGGCCGTGGGCCAGCTGTACGTTTCGGACCTGGACAGCAACCGTGTTCTGAGAATCTCGCTTCCCGCGCTGGCGGACATCCCGCCGAGTTTCTCAATGAACATGGCGACCAACGGCATGGTCATCACGTGGGGCGGGGTTGCAAACTGGTTCTACACAGTTCAATATGCAGACAGCCTGATGGATCCATGGATGAATCTGCCGGGTTGCGTCGACGTGAAGGCGGTCTACAGCACGCGATTCATGAGTTGCATAGATACGAATTATCTTATATTCCCATCGAGGATTTATCGCATGGATAACGTTCACGAATAAGAGGTAACAGACTATGAACGAGCAAGAACGCAGGATCCATTGGAGCATAGCTCTTGTGCTGGTCGGCTGCATGGTATGCGCTTTTGCGCAGGAGATCATGCCGGCCGCGCCAGGCGCCGACGATGCTCCGGTCTCGGTGGCTCCCGAAACCGAGCCCGTGCAGGTGTTCACGCCCGGATCGGAGGAGATGATCGAACCTCTGGGAGAACCGGTGGTGTCTCCTGTCCCGGATTTGGAGGATGTCCCGTCACCGGAATCGCCTGCCGTACAGTCTGAACCTGCACCGACAGAGGTTCCCGTTGCGGAATCGGTGGAAGTTACCGCGAGTGCGCCCGAGGAAGTGCCGGTCGCAGCGCCCGCGGAGCCGACAGCTGAAGAAGTTGTTGCGCCGCCTGTCGAGGATGTTGTCTCGGAAGGGGCGGCGCCGGCGGAATTCCCGGTCGAGCAGCCGGGCGGCGAAGAACTCATCTCACCCGAGCCCGATGTGGCATCAGAACCCGCGGTGGCGGTTGAAACGCCCGTGGCTGTGGAGCCGGAGGCGGTTGCTGCGCCTGTGACGGAGTCCGTTGCGGAAACCGTGACTGTGGAGGCCGGGCCCGAAGGGACAGCCCCCCTGACAGAGGCGGCGCCAGCAACGGTTCTTCCGGACGCCGTTTCCAACGCAGAGGTGTCGACGGTCGGTGCGCCTGAAGGAACGGCCCCTGCGGCGGCGGTCCCGGTGGAAACGGCTGCTGAACCTTCCGTGGATACGAATGTGACGACGGAACTGATTGAGATCCAGCCCGAGGGCGGGGATACGGAGGAAATGGTTGAAGCCGGCGCAAAAGAGAACCTGATTTCCATATCGCTGGATAACGTGCCCCTTCAGGATGTGATGAGAATGTTTGCGCGAATCTCCGGCGCCAACATCGTCTCCGGCACCAATCTGCAGGGCAACATTACGGTGAACCTGAAGGATGTCGAATGGCAGCCGGCCCTGCGGACCATTCTCGACACCGCGGGGATGACCCTGGTCATGAAGAGCCCCGGCATTTACAGCGTTGTCTCCAAGTCCGAAGCCGCGTCGGCTCCGGTTACGATCGACACGATCTATCTGAAGTACACCACCGTGACAAACGTTCTGCCGGTCATTCAGAAGATGCTGATCAGCTCGAACGCATCCGTGGCGTCATTTGCTTCAGCCAACGCGCTCGTGGTGCAGGAGACCTCGGAGCGGTTGGACATCATCAAGAACGTGGTTGAGCATATTGACAAACCCCGTCCGCAGGTGTTCATCGAAGCGAAGTTTGTTGAGCTGGACGATGAAGCCATCAAGGATCTTGGCGTCAACTGGTCCTCCCTCGAGAACTACACCATCAGCGCCAAGGGCCTCTCCTGGAGCTACGAGGAGAACAGGGATTGGCTCGATTCGCGCGACGATATCATGACTCTCAGCGACAATCGCACCCGGGAGGATATCGTGTCTCACGAGTACGACGCGGATGGTCGGGTGGTTGCAGCGGGATCGGGGCGTGTCATCGAGGACACCATCCTGCAGGGACAGGATGTCAGCCGCGTCGAGGAGAGTTCGTTCATCAAGACCGTGTCGGACGCTCGTACGGCGGTCCTGTCGGCATCTGATTTCGCCCTGACCTTGAGCGCACTGAAGCAGCAGGCCGGTGCCAGCGTTGTATCGAACCCGCGCATCGTGGTGGCCAGCGGAGAAACAGCCACAATTCACGTGGGACGAAAGGATCCGAATTACGTCACCAAGAATGAAGCCGGCGCTGCCGGCGGAACGGTCCAGACGACGCGTGAGCTCAGCGAAGATATGCCGTTTGTTGACACGGGTGTTCAAGTGGCGGTGCGTCCGGTGGTGAATACCGAGAGCAACATCACAGTGCGTATTACCCCGAAGCTCAGCCGTGTGCTGGCCGCCTCCACGTCGTCCCAGCCGGGTGATCTGCCTCCCATTTCCTCCCGCGAGATCAATTCGGAGTTCAATGTGGAAGCGGGTAGAACGGTGGCGATCGGTGGGCTGACGCAAACCGATGAAGCAGAGAAGGTTACGAAGATTCCGATCTTGGGCGATATCCCGATCATCGGCAAGTATCTCTTCAGTCACACGCACTCGGAGAAATCCCAGAGCGAAGTCATCATCTTCATAACCATCGGCATGGCGGGTCCTGAGACGATGACGGTCAGCGCGGGGATTCCCTCGGAAGGCCGCCTGATTCACCGGCACCTGGCCCAGCAGGCGGCCGGAGCCGCGGCACCGGAAAAGGCTTCGACGAAATAGACGCCGGGGCTGCGGCTGGCGCCGAATAGCCGGGGGGTGGGGCCGTAGAAGATGAAATGGTTTATTCGTGCGTTCCGTGCGGGCATGTGGCGCTATGCCCTGTTGATTGTCCTCTTGTTTATCATCGCCGGCTTGGCCTCCCGTGAGACGATCACGTCGATCACGGCGTTGCTGAACGATGCGCAGTCCGGCATGTTGATTCCCGGTGAAAGCGAGATGAGGATTGTCACGATCCCCATCCTCGCGTTGACCATGGGGTTTCTTTTCCTGGCTGGAGCGCTCGGCATCTGGGCCATTCGATCGACCGCCATCATCGAGGGCCGTCGTCGCGTCGGCCGGTTTGTCGACGCCATGGACTACTTGAGCGACGGCCTCCTGGCTGTTGACCGGGGTGGTCGCGTCACCGGAAGCAATCCGGCGGCTCGGAACCTCGCGGCACCCCAGGCAGCCGGTGGGGGGACCCTCCGCGACTACTTTCCATATCTCAGCGAGGACGATTTGGCGTTGCTTGAAGATTCCTCGGGACCGCAGGAGGTGGAGTGCATTTCGAGGGAGCCTGACAGGCTCCGGGCTCTCCGCTTCCGCTCCCAGCCGTCGGAGGACATGAATCTGATTCTGGTTAGCGATGTGACACGGCAGAAGGCGGACGAGATGAGAGGCCGACAGGTCGCGCGGCTCCAGCTTATCGGTCGTATTGCCCGCGGCGTGGCGCACGACTTCAACAACATCCTCTGTGCAATTTCCGGCCACGCCGGCCTTCTTGGTCGTCGAATGACAGGGGCGACAGACGAATCCCTTAAGACAATCATCAAAGAATCCCAGCGAGGTGCTGCGCTGGCAGGGCAAATGCTCAATCTCAGCCGGACAGGCCTCAAGGGAAGTCCGTGCGTCACCCTGCTTGAACATGTCGAGAAAGCGGCCGCGCTACTGCGCGTGGCCTTGTCTGCTGAATGGCAGGTTGTTGCCGATGCCCAGGGCCATTATCCGCCTGTGCCGCTGACCGACATCCAGGTGGAGCAGATCATCGTGAACCTCGGATTGCTTGCGTCAGATGAGTTGGGCAAGCCGGGAGTTCTCCACATCCGGGTGCGGGAGCCCTCTTCGGAACCGCAACTGAACGCGGACAGGGATCTGGCCGCTATCATCCTGATCTCCGCCCGCGGGGCAGGACCCGATGATGCCGATGACGCCGCCATTCCGGAAACCCAAACCACGGCGGAAGAGTCCGGCGTGATTCAATCCGTTGTACGTTCGGTGGTTGAGGAGGTGGGGGGACGAGTCGATATGATCATGACCGCGGGAAACCTTCACAGTTACCGCGTCAGCCTGCCTCCGTTCTCGGCGTCCGAACGCCGTATGTCGGCCATGGCAAGTGTCCCGGAAGAGCTGAGGATGTACCTGGCCAGTTGGAAAGTGCTCCTGGCGGGAACTGGAGAGAAGGATATCCAGCCTGTGGGGGAATATCTCAAGGAAATCGGCATGGCTGTGACGATGGCCGATGACATTGTGTCCGTGCTTCAGCACGTGGAGGCCGATCGTGAATTGAGCGCGATTATTTGCGATCGCCGTGTGCTTGGGGATGAGGCCGATCCCCTGCTGAGGGCGATCATCAAGTTGCGCCCGCGCGCGGGTCTTGTCGTGTTGTCTGAAACGCCGGAACAGGCAGCGGCCGACCTGAAGGCAAACATTGTTTTTGAACCTCTGAATGTGACGCCGGAAGCGATCCTGCAGGCTCTCTTGCGCTCCCGGGAGTTTGCCGGCGCGCGCAAACATGCATAGGCGGGACTGGCGTGCCGAGGCGAAGTTCGGAGCGGATTCTTATGTCTGGCCCGGCTTCGTGTCGCGC